>Ga0302267_10000067_pt1 | contig 121288 bp, 96 predicted proteins | sample III_Bog_E1_3_FD_194555 | JGI IMG/M metagenome (GOLD analysis project Ga0302267, IMG submission 194555) | Peat permafrost microbial communities from Stordalen Mire near Abisko, Sweden - III_Bog_E1_3 | ecosystem: Environmental > Terrestrial > Soil > Wetlands > Peat | place: Sweden: Abisko... | reverse complement strand
CACGGCCAGCTACGCGTGCAGCGGCTTGCCCGTCTACTCAAGCTGCATATTCACGCCTGCCAGCCTTACCTTCACCGGCAACAATGCGGTGCAGACCAGCACCCTCACCCTCTACACACTCGCACCGTCGGCTGCGCCCGGCATTACTCGTTCCGCGCTGCTCTGGATGCCGGCGGTATTGCTCGGCCTGCTGCTGCTGAACCGGCGCAGAGTCGGCATTACCACTCGCAGCGTGCTGCTGCTTCTGATGGTCTGCGCAGCAGCAGGCATCAGCGGTTGCGGCAAAGGAAACTTTGTGACGCCAACCGGCAACAGCAGTATCACCGTGAATGTGACCGCGGTCGCGGCGCCGGGCTTCAGTAATGTGAGCTCGACCGCCACCATCGCCGTCACCATCCAGTAACTCCTTGCGGAGAATGAAAAACGGGGGATGCGCTGAGCGCATCCCCCGTTTTCATGATGTCCGGAGATCTTTACTGATAGCAGCAACGCTTTGCCTTGCGCCCGCTGCCGCACGGACAAGCATCATTCCGTCCAGGCGCCGCAGGGGCTGCCGGGGTTTCCGTGGAGCGAATCCATTCCATCACCGCTGCGGGGGCGCGCTGCTGCTGCAGTTGCCGCGCCATGAACTGCATGTACGGCTCCACATGATGGAAGAACATCTTGTATGCCGCACAGAGATAGTTCAGGCCAGCTTCGCCATCCGGAGTCTTCGCAAAGCGATGCTTCGGACATTCGCCGTTGCAGGCGAACCGTACATCACATTTTTTGCAATACTCAGGCAGCGTATCGCGCTTGGCCGTGCCGAACTCCACCTGCTGCGCTGAATCCACCATGCCGCGCAGCTCGCTGTCCATGATGTTGCCCAGCTTATTCTCCGGGTAAACAAAGTGATCGCAGGAGTAGACGTCGCCGTTATGCTCCATGGCCAGCGCCGAACCGCACGTGGGCTTGAACACGCACAGGCTTGATGTCATGCCGCACCACATCTCCAGCGTTACATCAAACAGCTGGATGTACTTCTGTCCCACATCGTTCCGGACCCAGTCATCGAAGATCGCGGTCAGAAACTTCCCAAACTGCACCGGCTCCACAGACCACTCCGTCACCGCAGCCGATTCTGCAAACGTGGGCGAGACCAGCGTCAGCCCATTTGCCGTGGTCAGCGTCGCCGCCCGCTCCACGATGGGGATGAACTGCATGTACCCGCTGCCCACCTCCTTCAGAAAGCGGTACACCGCAAGCGGATGCTGCGAGTTCATGCGGTGCACTGTGGTCAGTGTGTTGAACTCCACGCCGTACCGCTTCAACGTCTCCAGCCCGCGCATCACTTTATCGAAGGTCGGTTGCCCGCCCTTGTCCACGCGATACGCATCGTGCATCTCACTCGGGCCATCAATCGAGAGGCCGATGAGAAAATTATTCTTCTTCAGAAATTCGCCCCAGCGGTCATCCAGCAGAACGCCGTTGGTCTGAAACGCATTTTCAATGCTGCGGCCGGCCCGGTACTTTTCCTGCAGCGCAACCACGCGCTCAAAAAAATCCACGCCCAGCAGCGTCGGTTCTCCGCCCTGCCACGCAAAGGAAACGCCGGGGCCGTCCTGCGACTGGATATATTGCCGGATGTAATTTTCCAGCACATCCTCCGGCATCGCCCACTTCGCATCCGGATAAAGATTCGCCTTCTCCAGGTAGAAGCAATACTTGCAATCGAGATTGCACAGTGGGCCGATCGGCTTGGTTAGAACATGGAAAGGGGCATTGGTCATAGAAGTCTGTACAAGCCTTTCTGACACCCCTCAACCATGTGCGGGGAGGCATGTCTCTTCATCCTAGCTGAAATACAGCTTGACGATGTGCAGTGATCCTGCTTCGGCCCACACGCATACTGATTTCAATTGCTTACGGCGCGCTTCCCTGCCCAGCCACAGCATCCTGCGATGCGGCCGCAGCAACTGAAAGACCGTCAGCCCGCGCTTTACCCGATTCGCTTCTGAAGCCATTTTTTTGGGGATGCCGGTTCAGGCCCCGGCGGATGGCGCTCCGGCAGGCAAATTCGTCTGCCTCGTAAACATTCCAGCCAGCCACATCGTCAGCATCATCATCGCCGCGCACGCCGCCGGTACCAGCATGGCCAGGTGTAACGATCCGGTATGGGTGGAGACGCTGCCGATGCTCCACGGCACCAGCGCGCTACCCAGCCCGGCACTCATAAAGATGAGTCCGTTGTAGCGCAGGTCCACGCAATCCGTCACCAGCGCAGGATACAGCGGCGCCACGCAGACGGCTGCGCACAGCGCCATTGCGCAGAGTGCAATCGGCTGCGCCGCCGAAGGCAACAGCGCTCCAGCGGCAACGCTGCCCGCAGCCGCTACCAGACACATCCGATGCAGCGGCATTCTCTTCAGCAGGTAAGCAGCCGTCAGCCGGCTGAGCAGAGATCCGCACCAGAAGCACGCGGTGACCGCGGCGATCATCCCGGCTGACATGCCCCCGCGCGCGCTGAATGCCGGCAGCCACGAGGCCGTGCCCGTCTCCACACCCACCACCAGGATCGACGTCAGGCAGAGCAGCGCCAGCGTCATCCAGGGAATCCTGCGCAACGCCCCTGTTTCACTCTGCGCCTCAAACCCATGCTCTGGCCGAGTCACTCCGAGCCACAACAGGCACACAAAAAACAGCAGCGCCAGCACACCATACATGCGCCATGGATTCGCGTATCGGCCCAGCACCGTAACCGCAGGTGCACACAGCGCAGCGCCGATGGGCCAGAAGACATTCAGCAGCTCCAGCAGCGAACCACGCCGCGTGGATTCCACCTCCTGCGCCGCGGCAATATTCACACTGGCCATCACGCAGCCCAGCCCAATTCCGATCACAAAGAGCAGTGCAAGGATGGGCCGCTGCATCCACGCCGCCGCTGCACCGGCCAGCACAAGCACCATCAGCCCGCTCGCCAGCGAGCGTATCGCCCGCCGTGAGAGCAGCAGCGAGCCCATAATCTGTCCGCAGAACTGCGCCGCCAGCAGCCTGCCCACGCGTACATCACCCGCCGCCGCCTGCGATGCGTGCGCCAGCAGAATCCCCAGCAGCACCGTGGCCGCCCCCGTTACCAGAAAGACGCTGTAAAAGATTGCGGGCGATCGTTTCATTCAGACTGAGTGTATGCCATCCATGAGCACAGCGAACGTTGACAGGACGGTGGTCTTTCAGAGCACTCAATATTTAACTGCGATTCCAGTGGATAACGTACGATATCTTCCGCATGGTGGCGGAGAACCCGACCTGGGGCGCACCACGGATTCATGGCGAGCTGAAGATGCTTGGCTTCGATATCTCCGAGCGCTCCGTGCTTCGCTGGATGAGAAAAGCCCCGAGGAACCCGGAGCCGGCGAAACGATGGGCGGCCTTCCTGAGCAATCACCGTGAAGCCATCGCCGCAACGGACTTCCTCACCGTGCCGACGCTGACTTTTGGTCTGTTGCACTGCTTCTTCGTCATCTCACATGACCGGCGGCGCATTCTGCACTTCGGAGTAACCAAGCATCCGAACAGCGCCTGGGTCTCGCAGCAGTTGCGAAATGCGTTTCCTTATGACTCTGCCTCAAAGTATCTGATCTTTGATCGTGGCGCGAACTTCAATGAAGAAGTTGTAGATACGATGAAAAATCTTGGCATCACAAAGCCTCTTCCTGCACCCACGGCTTTCATCCGCGAAGTTCTCCAACTATACAATCAGCCGGCATTACCCCTCGTAACCATGCAAAATTAGAGCCCGATGGAGTTTTGGCGAGGCACAGGTACTCACCCGCATCGCCACACACCCTATCAATGAAATAGATCAACTCCTGCCCTGGAACCTCGCTGCCTCGCTCCAAACCTACACTTCCGCAGTCGCCTGACTCATGCTTCCTAAGTGCCCACCTAAAATACGTGGATACTTCATAGATCAGTCATACAACCACACGCGTATAGGGCAGTGGGAAGACCACACGCTTACGACGTGGATGTAGTGCACCTTTTCAGTTCGCTTCTGTTTGGAGGAGTACGGTTCGCGCTCACACGCGAATATCCCACTCATCGCATGAAGCCGCGATGAATGGGGCACCCAGTTCCGTGATGAGTCGGGATGTGTGGGCCACCCGCCGACTGCGGATTCTCAAGATCGGAGTACGGCACAGCCTCTGGTTTATCCGCCCAGTCTGGACTCATCCACCGGCCCATGGACGATCCGTAGTACCTGGCACCGAAGTAGTCGAGTCCTGACTCGGCGTCTCTTTCTTTGCCGGTAGAAATAGACCGGTGACCGGACGCTGCGCTGAAAAGACAAACGTAGGCCGGCATCGTAGATGTATCCGGCTTTCGGGTTGAGACTCTCGCTTGCATCGTATCGATATCCCGGTCTCCTAAAGCGAGAGATCAGAGGCACACTCTGTGTAGTTGGGAACAATCATTGGGACCGTGGCGACCCGCCCACTGGAGCCACGGCAGCCCCCTCAGTTCGTACTCGTTTGCTGTTCCATCCATGTTCGAAAAATGCCGAGCATCTGGTTTAAGTTTTCAGGCCCACATGCTCCTTCAAACACACCGTTCTGTAATGAGCAACGTATCCATGAAGTCTCGCTGTCGTCCACGTTATGAATTGCAGGGACAACCCCAGGTTTGCTGGTGGCGATTCCGTCTATTACAAGCCTCCACCCGGGGTTGTCGAGCGTATCGAGACGAACGCCATAAGAGTGTTCCCATGTGCCGTCGCATTGCTCTTTGTACCAACTTTGAAGCCAGATCAGTTCATTCATGGAGTTTTCTTTAGCACCTTTTGGGCAGCTTGTATATCTGCCGCAGTAGCAGCCCGCGTAGTTTGCGGCCCGAGATTGACCTTTCCGAGGAATACGGGGACAGGAATACGGGGACCGGAATACGGGGACAGCATACATATTCACCTAAATTATGAGACACATCTGCTCCTTCTGCGCGACAGCATCCCGTGTGCGTTTGCGGCCCGGTGCGCGTCGCGCAATCGGCCTTCCCAATATCCGTTCAAGCCCTTCGATAAAATCTTCCGTACCCAACGGGCGGCCCGTGCACTCCGCTCGGCGGAACGCCGCATAGTCTTCCCTCTCATCCTGGTGCAGTAACTCTGGCGGGTGGCCCATACATTCCTTGAGAATCGCACCATTCTAACTCACCACTAGTCTGGGTGCCCCCATTCATCGCGTACTTTGCGATGAGTGGGACATCGTCGCGGCAGCGGCGACCGTAGCCTAAGCCGCGATGCCGCCCAGCGCCTTAAACGCAAAATGAGCCGCCTAGAGGCCGCTCATTCTGCGTTACTGATTCAATCCCGAAACTTTTGGTGCCGAAGAGAGGACTCGAACCTCCACACCCTTGCGAGTACGTGGACCTGAACCACGCGCGTCTGCCAATTCCGCCACTTCGGCACTTCTCTGCATCCAATTTCCATTCGGAAGAGCTCCGGCCAGGCAGGGCCGCAAGCAGGGCAGCGAGTCCTTAGTGTTTCAAACCCTGCACCGTGCTGTCAATTCACGCCGCTCGATTCGACCATGCACCCCCGCCGCATTTAGACTCATACGCACGGGCGCCGCGCGCTCCAGGGTCCGGCAATCCTTGCCAAATCCAGACCGGAGGCATCTGCCAACATGGCTGAAACACCACCTCACGCATCGTCCACAGAAGCGCCCATTCCCGAAGAGCACGCCATCCAGATCCGCAAGCTGGCGCACGACCTGTCGAATGCGCTGGAGATCATCATCCAGACCAGCTTCCTGCTGGGCACAGCGGACCTGAAGGAGCCCGCTCTGGAATGGCACCGCATGCTCGACGTCGGCGTGCAGAAGGCCCTCACCATCAACGGCGACCTTCGCAGCTACATCAAGAGCAACTCCCCTTAGTAGCCCTGAACGCAGAAAAGCCACGGCGCGCTGCCGTGGCTTTCTCAGCTTCCTTCATCCCTGAACTAGACCAGGGTTGCATCCAGCGTGATCTCCGCCGCTGCCAGCAACCGCGAGATCGGGCAGCCCTTCTTGGCATTGCCGGCCAGTTCATCAAACTTCGCCTTGTCTGCGCCCGGCACCTTCGCCGTGGTGGTCAGGTGAATTTTGGTCACGGTAAACCCCGCATCCGTCTTCTCCAGCGTTACCACGGCCGTGGTCTCAATGGAGTCCGGCACCAGCCCTGCGCCCGTCAGTTGCCCGCTGAGCGCCATGGAGAAGCACCCGGCATGGGCCGCCGCGATCAGCTCTTCAGGATTGGTTCCCACGCCATTCTCAAAGCGCGTGCCAAAGGAATACTGCGCCTCCTTCAGCGTGCCGCTCTGGGTTGAGATGGTTCCCTTGCCTTCCTTCAGGCTGCCCTTCCACACTGCATTTGCACTGCGATCCATAAGTCTTCTCCTTGGTTTGCGCTGTAAAACTGTTGAGGTCTATGCTGCCGCCGGCAGCCATCCTGTCTCTATGCACAATAGGATGCACGGCGCCAGCGCAAGATTCCCGTTTCCGCCCGGCAATATCCGGGATATTCTCATCCGTATGAGCCGTTCCCCCGCTCCCGACCCCAAATCCGGGCCTGCCCCGCCGGAATCCCCGGCCGCAGCCTGCCCCATCGGCACGGAACATCACTCAGTGTACTGCCCCAACTGCTCCGCCCGGCTGCAGGAGAGCCGGTGCAAGCTCATCTGCCGCACCTGCGGCTATTTTCTCAGCTGCGCAGACTTTTACTGAAATCTGCCCCAGTTCGGTCAGCCGTCACCCAGTCCATCCGCCAATCCCCTAAAAACCCCAATCCTGCTCTTTGCATCTAAATCTTCAGTGCAGGTGTGCTTATGGAACTGCCTGCACCTTTTTTGGGTGAAAGAATCATTTGCCCGCTCGTTCTGCTTTCCCCTTTCTGGAGGTTTGTGCCATGTCCGCAGCCCATATTTTGACCCATCCGGGAGACCCCTCGGGCGAACCCGCCCCTACCAACGGTCCTGCCACCCAGATCGCCCCTGAAACCGCTGAGGCCTTCATCTCAGAGAAGCGCATTGGCGAACGCATCAAGCGCCTGCGACTGAAGAAATCCATGGGCCTCGTCGAACTTGGCCGCCACACCGGGCTCTCCGCCAGCTTTCTCTCGCAGCTGGAGACGGGGCGCGTGGTGCCCACGCTGCGCAACCTGGCGCGCATTGCCATGGTCTTCTCCAAAGACCTCGCCTACTTTTTTGAGTCGGAGCCTGCATCGCTCTTCCGCATCCATCGCTACAGTGAGCGGATGCGCCTGCCGCAGACCGGCGTGGATGACCCGACGTACTACTTTGAGAGCCTCGGCTACCTGGTGCCCGACCGCCAGCTCGACCCTTACCGCGCCGAATTTCTGCCGCTGAAGAGCACCCAGACGGTGCGCCCGCACATGCACTCCGGCTTTGAGTTCCTTTACATGCTTGAGGGTTCATTGCATCTGCAACATGGCGACAAGACGCACCAGTTGGAAGCGGGCGATTCCGTCTACTTTGACGCAGGCACCAGCCACAGCTACCGCTGCGCCGGTAAGACGCCTGCCTCTGCGCTGATCGTGACCATGCAGCACGGCACGGCTCCGCGCGCGGCTAATCCGGTAAAGAAGACGCCGGCGGTGACGCCTCCGGGCAAAGATGACGCCCCCAGCGCCCCACCCAGCAACGGTACGGCCCTGCGCAGTGCGGTTCCCGGAGCGGTAGCTGCTGCGCGCCTGTCAGCATTGCCCACGCGGCGAGTGATCTAGCCGCCCTGCGCTAGCGCGCGCGGAACACCGCCCGGCAGCAGGTACTGTTCCACCTCCAGCCAATTCTCTACCCGCGGCCAGCCCGTGACCAGCGCATTATGCGGCGCGGAGAAGAGGATGCCCTGACCTTCAAAGGTCTTCAGATAGCGCGGCATGTCGTCAATCAAATACTCAGCGCGCAGGATGCTCTTGTCGCCGCAGAAGACGAAGTTGCGGTAAGGCAGGAAGGGAAAGTGCCGCTTCAGCCAGCGGAATTTGGACGCGAACGAACTGGGCACTTCCATCGCAGCCGTGGCAATAAAGATGTCGTAGTGTTCCTGCAGGCGCAACAGCACCTCGGGCGCGTCAGGCAGCACCTCCAGATCCTCAAAAAAATCTTCAGCGCACATAATGCGTACCAGGTCCGGCTGATGCTCGCGCGGCACATGGTCCCACAGCCACTTGCCGTGCAGGTCGGCCTTGGTCACGCTCAATCCATGCTCAGCGTTGTAGCGGGCGATGTGCTCGGCCATGGTATCCGCCATGGTGTCATCCATATCCACGCAGATGCGTGGCCGCCGCCCCTCACGCCGGTCTTCAGTGAACCAGCTCATTCCAGTTCCTCCAGCCGCCGCAGCGCGACGCGCTCCAGCGCTGCATCAGTTCCGTGGCCCACGTCGTAGTACAGCCGCCGCCCGCAGGTCTCGCAGGTCATGGGAGTCTCCTGCTCCCCACTGCGCAGCTCGTTCCAGCGCTGGGGTCGCAGCATCATCTGGCAGGCCGAACACTTCTGGCCCCAGGCCGCAGCCAGCGCCGTCTTACGCGCCTTTGCCACGCGGTCATACGCCGCCAATGGCTGCTCCTCAATCTGCCCGCGCAGCCGTTCGCGCTCGGCCCGCAGCAGCACCAGCCGCTTCTCGTGCGCGGACTTTACCCCTGCCGCGCGTTCGCGCTCCTGCTCCAGCAGCTTGGTCTGATACCCGATCTCGTCCTCAGCCTTCTTCTTTCCGGTCTCCAGGGCATCCGCGCGCTCCATGCTCTCCAACTCAGTATCTTCCAGTCGGCTGATCGTCTCTTCAGCGAACGAGATCTCGTGCAGCAGCGCCTTGTACTGCTCATTATTTTGAACAGTATCCACCTGCACCTTGTATTTTTTAATCTTCTGCTGCTGATCGCGCACGTCCGATTCCTGCCGCCTGCGCGCTGCGTCCTCCGCCTTCAACCCATTCTCGGCATTGGCCAATGCGGCCTGTGCCGCGGTCAGTGCGGCGGTCAGTTCTGCCGCCCGGGCGGGCAGCGCGGCCAGCTCGGCAGTGAGCCGGGCAATCTCTCCATCGCATACCTGCAGTTCTATCAGCTCATTCAAATCACGCATTTCCGTCACACCTCGGGGGAAATCGCAGGATAGCACCCCGGCGCGGAGTTCGCTCTGCCGGGCGCCCGCAGAACTTTCGAATCCCTGGGCTCCCCCTGAGACTCTATATCTCTACCCATGAGCGGCACAGCCACTACCAAGACCTCAGGCCAGACTGTACTCGCTCCGCACGAGCCGTGGAAGCCGCGCGCCAACCAGTGGGCGATTGCGCTTACGGTGACCCTGGCCACGTTTATGGAGGTGCTGGACACCTCCATTGCCAATGTTGCCTTGCCCCACATCGCCGGCGGCCTGGGTGCTTCGCAGGATGAAGCGACCTGGGTTCTGACCTCGTATCTGGTTGCCAACGCGGTCATTCTGCCCGCCAGCGCCTATCTGACCACCTTTATCGGGCGCAAAAAATTCTACATGATCTGCGTGGTGCTCTTCGGCGTCAGCTCCATGCTGTGCGGAATGGCGCCGTCTCTGCCGCTGCTGATCTTCTTCCGCGTGCTGCAGGGCATCGGCGGCGGCGGTCTGGCGCCGTCAGAGCAATCCATCCTGGCTGACACCTTCTCCCCGAAGCAGCGCGGGCAGGCATTTGCCCTCTATGGCCTGGCTGTCGTGGTTGCCCCCGCCATTGGCCCCACGCTGGGCGGCTGGATCACGGATAACTACGACTGGCGCTGGATCTTCTTCATCAACGTGCCCATCGCCATCCTTTCCCTCTTCCTGACCAGCCGCCTGGTGGAGGATCCACCATGGGTCAAGCGCGAGGTGGCCATCTCGCACCAGCGCGGCCTCAATCTCGATTACTTCGGATTTGCCCTGCTCGCCATCGGCTTCGGTTCCCTGGAATTCATCCTCGACAAAGGGCAGGAGGATGACTGGTTCGGCTCACACATCATCACCTACTTCTTCTTCGCCTGCGTGATTGCCCTGATCACGCTCATCTTCTGGGAGATGCGACAGATTCGCGAGGGGCACCGCCCCATTCTGAATCTCACGCTCTTCCGCAAGAAGACCTTCGCCATCTCTTTCATCATGATGTTCGTGCTCGGCTTCGCGCTCTATGCCACCACAGTGCTGATCCCGCAGTTTGTGCAATCGCTGCTGGGCTACACGGCAGAGCTTGCCGGATTCGTGATCTCACCCGGCGGCTTTATGACCATGCTGATGATGCCGGTCGCCGGTTTCCTGATCAGCCGCGTCGATGCGCGCTATCTGATGGGCGCCGGTTTTCTGATTGTGGGCGCAGCTCTGCTGGGCATGCACACGCTCAACCTGCAGGTCAGCTACGGATACATCGCCATGCTCCGCATCTTCCAGGCAGCAGGTCTCGCCTTCCTCTTCATCCCGATCAATACCATCTCCTACACCGGCATTCCGCAGACGCAGAACAATGATGTCTCCGGCCTGACGAATCTCGCGCGCAACATCGGCGGCAGTTGCGGAACAGCGTTTGTCACCACCATGCTGGCGCGCAGAATCCAATGGCACCAGAACAACATGGTGCGCAATCTTACGCCGTCGTCGCCTGCCTTCCAGGCGCAGATTCAGGCGCTCAGCCGCGTCTTCGTCACCCATTCCATGGCTCCCAATATGGCGCAGGGCGGCTTCATGGCACAGGCCTTCATCTACCAGCAGATGTACCGCCAGGCCGCGATGCTCTCTTACCTCGACATCACCTCCGTGCTGGCCACGGGCTGCTTTATGATGCTGCCGCTGGTCGTCGCCATCGGCAAGATCAAAAAGCCCACGGGCGACGCTCCGGTGCACTAAACGCGCCTGCCGCAGTAGTACACTTGCTGCACCATGAAATCCCTTCTCGCCGTCCTCCTCTGCGCCGCAACCTTGCCTGCGCTTGCCGCCGCACCCGCCTTCACGCTGAAGGATGCAAAAGCTCTGGGCGCGGCAGACACCGCGCAGTTCTACGCCGGCAACACCTCTCCCATATGGGACGCGCTCTCGCCGGAGATGAAGAAGAACATCAAGGACCCGGCCGGACTGCAGGATATTCAACACCGCGTGCTCGCCATGTTTGGCAAGGAAGACGCCGTATTGCATGAGAGCGTGCTGGTCGTGCCCGGCAATCTCTACACCTACACGCGCATCGTCACCTATGAGAAGTCAGAGCAGAGCTTCCTTTTCCAATGGACCTTCAGCGCGGACGGCACCGTGATTGAAGGCTTCGGCATCCATCTTGAGCCCAACGTCGCGCCATCAAAATTCGTGGACTACAAAGACAAGGCTGCCATCACCCTGCCCGTTCACGGCGCCTGGACGGTCTACCAGGGCGGCAGCACCGTGGGCGAAAACTTCCACGCCGCCACCATCGACCAGCGCTTCGCCTACGATCTTGGCCTGGTGCAGAACGGCACGCTCTACAGCGGCGACCCATCCAAACCCGCGAGCTATTTTGCATTCGGTCAGCCAATTCTTGCTCCCGCCGCAGGCAAAGTCGTCTCCGCCGTGGACACCTATGCCGATCACGATCTGGGCAAGCCCATCGACGGCGATCCGGCGGAGGGCAACTCCATTGTGCTCGACCTCGGCAACCAGGAGTTCTGCTTCATCGCGCAGCTCAAGCAGGGCAGCCTGAAGGTAAAGGCCGGAGACATGGTGAAGCCGGGCGAGGAGCTGGGCCAGATCGGACTCAGCGGCGAGGCCTCGTTCCCCGCGCTACACATCCACCTGCAAAATACCGCGGTATGGAACAAAGGCATCGGCCTGCCCATCCAGTTCCACTACCCGGTCGTGAACGGCAAGGTGAGCGCGAACGCGGTGCCGGTGCGGGGCGACGTGATTGAGAATAATAAGCTGGGGCCGGGCATCAAATAGCAACCCGGGACGCTACAATTTCTGCATGAAGCTACTTGCGACCGCGCGGGTGACCTGCGCCCTCTATCTGCTTGCCGCCACCACCACATACGCCCAGAAGGCCTGGACCGTAGAAGACATCTTCCGCAATGGCGGGCCCACTGGCACGCCGCCGCGCAATATTGAGTGGTCGCCCGACGGACGCCTGCTCACCTTTATCTCCGCGGACAGCAAGGTCGGCAAGTCCGGCGATCTGCTGGCGCTGGATGCCGCAACCGGCAAGCTCTCGGTACTGGCCACGCAAGACAAGCTCTCTGCCGCGCCCATCTCTGAGAAAGATAAAGATCACCGCGCGCGCTACGGCATGCCCAGCTACACCTGGGCCGATGATTCGAAGCACCTCATCCTCGATGCCGGCGGCGTGGTCGCGCTCTACGATGTCGCATCCGGCACGTCTACGCGCATCGTGGACACCGGCAACGGCTCCGGCGACGACCCCAGGTTTTCACCCGATGCAAAGTCCATCTCCTACCTGCGCGGCCACAATCTCTACGTCGCGCCCGCCAGCCCCAACACCCACCACGAGCTGAACCTCTCCAACACCACCGGCGACACGCTCACCAACGGCGAGGTCGACTGGGTCTATCTGGAAGAGCTTGAGGTGCGCAGCAATTATTTCTGGGCGCCGGATTCACAGCACCTCGCCTACCTGCAGGCTGACGAATCCAAAGTGCCGCAGTATCCGCTGCCCGATCTGAATCCAATCCATGCCACGGTAGACATGCAGCGCTATCCGCAGCCCGGCGATCCCAATCCGGCAGTCCGTGTCGGCATTGTGAGCGCACAGGGCGGCAAGACCATCTGGGTCGATCTTCCTTTCAGCGCGGGGAACGACTACATTCCGCGCTTCGGCTGGGTGGATGCGCACACCCTCTACGTGGAAGTGCTGACACGCGACCAGAAAAATCTGAATCTGTATCTTGCCGATGCGAAGAGCGGCAAGTCGCACCTCATCTTCGCGGATACAGATGCGAAGTACCTCGACACCAACTACGACGTCACCTTCCTGGATGCGTCGCGCTTCCTCTTCAAGAGCTGGCGTGATGGACACACCCACCTCTACCTCTATGCAGTTGACGCCGAACATCCGCTGACCGCTACGGCGACACTGACGCGGCAACTGACACAAGGTGATTATGAAGTCGAGCAACTCCTCGGCTTCGATCCAAAGACCAATGCCGTCTTCTATCTCTCCAATGAAGGCGATCCGCTCGCCAATGCGGCCTGGTCCATTCAGTTGGATGGCGCCAACAAGCATCGCCTGACCAGTGCCACGATTCCCGGAACGCACATGGTGGAGTTCGCTCCGAACTTCCAGCACTTTGTGGATATGAGCGGCGCGTCACTGACACCGACCACTGTCTCCCTCTGCGATCTCAAGCAGGCGTGTACGCCGATCTTTACGCCGCACACACTCAGCGAGCTGGGTTATACGCCGATTCCGTCGCAGTTTCTCAAGCTGAAAGCGGCAGACGGAACCACCACGCTCTATGCCGAACTGCTGCTGCCGCCCAACGCTACGGGCAAGGTGCCGGTCATTTTGAATCCCTATGGCGGCACCCATGCGCAGGATGTGCGCAACCGTTGGGGCGGCGCAAACCAGCTCTTTGACCAGCTACTGGCGCAGCATGGATTCGCTGTACTGCGCATTGACAATCGCGGCATGGGCGGGCGCGGACGTGACTTCGAGCAGGCCGCCTGCAACAACTTCGGCGCCGTGCAGCTCGCGGATCAGCTTGCCGCACTCGACCAGGCACTCGCCCAATTCCCACAGCTTGATGCAAAGCGTCTGGGCTGGTGGGGATGGAGCTGGGGCGGCACCTTCACCCTCAACGCCATGGAGCACAGCGACCGTTTCAAAGCCGGCGTCTCCGTCGCTCCGGTCACTGACTTCCGCAACTACGACAGCATCTACACCGAGCGCTATCTCGGACTGCCCGCCACCAATGCCGCGGTCTACGATGCGGCTGCCACCGTAAAAGCCGCAGCCAGCCTGAAGGGCAAACTGCTGCTCGTTCACGGCACCGGCGACGACAACGTACATCTCTCCAACTCTATTCAGCAGCAGGAAGCGCTGATCGACGCCCACATTCCGTTTGACCTGCAGCTCTACCCGCGCAAGACGCACGCCATCGCCGGCTACGACGCCCGCACCCATCTCTTCAACCGCATCGTGCAGCAGTTTGACACCGATTTAAAATAATCTATGCACCCCGCTTCCCAGCCCGGACACACTGACCTCATTCGCGCCCGCACCACGCTGGGCGATTTCGAACTCACCGTCTGCACCGATGGCACCTTCCTGCTCGATGGCGGCGCCATGTTCGGCGTTGTGCCCAAGCCGCTCTGGAGCAGACGCGCGCCAGCCGACGAAGCCAACCGCATCCTGCTCGGCCTCAACTCCGTCGTCATCCGCACCGGCAGACAGACCATCGTGATTGAAACCGGCATGGGCAACAAGCAGACGCCGAAGATGCGCGAGCTGCAGGGCAATCAAGAACTGCTGATGCACTCCTACACCGCCGCCGGCATCGATCCCCGCGAGGTTGACATCGTCATCAACTCGCATCTGCACTTCGATCACTGCGGCTGGAACACCACGCTCCATCCTGACGGCTCCGTCACGCCCACCTTCCCCAATGCGCGCTACTTTGCCCACGCCGGAGAAGTCGAGCACGGCCACCACCAGTATGAACGCGACCGCGTCAGCTATCTTTCGCCCAACTACGATCCGCTCATCGCCTCAGGCCAGATGACACTACTGACCCACGAAAGCATCGCCGCCAATCCGGTCATCTGTGAAGGCATCAGCGCCCGCGACCGGATATGGGTCGAGTGTTTCCCCGGCCACACCGCGCAACTCATGGGCATCCACATAGAAAGCGCCGGGCAGCACGCCTGCTATATCTCCGATCTCATTCCCACCGCGCATCATCTCGATGTCGCCTGGGCGATGGGCTACGACCTCGACCCCATGCGTGTGATCGAAGAGCGTAAGCGTTTTTACGCGCGCGCCATCCCTGAGAAATGGCTTGTCCTCTTCACCCACGACCACCACACGCCCATGGCCCGCATCGCGCTCAACGAAAAAGGCAAGCCCGCCGTCGCTGCGAAATAATTTTCAGCAGTTCACGCGGTCCCCATGGCTGGGCGGCACGCTCGTCACTGTGAACCACACATCCGCCGCACTCGCGTTGATCGCCTGGTGCACCACGCCGGGCGCAATCTCAATTCCCTCTCGCGCGCTCAGCACCTGCGTCTGTCCATCCATTTCCATGGTCAACGCTCCTTCCAGCACGAAGAAGAACTGCCGCGCCTTCTCATGCAGATGCCGCTGCTCGCGCATGCCGGGCGGCATACGCTCCTGAATCACGCTCAGCGCAGGCGTCTTCACCAGATGCCAGCCATCGCATCCCTCGCCCCACGTGTAATGCTCCGCGTTTTCAATGGAGATCATGCCTTCTAACATCCCACAATAGTTGTCATTCCGCCGCACGGCGGAATCCGCTTCTCTACCGCTCAGTTCCCATCACCCATACCATCGGCTGCCCTATGGATCGCGCTTTACTATGAATTGAATACGAGTCATTCTGAGCGCAGCAAAGCGGAGTCGAAGAATCCAGAGAATGAACATTGTGGTGATACCGCCCAGAGCTTTCGGTTAGGAATTTTCAGACTGCATTCAACGCACAGGCCCCTCGGGATTCTTCGCGCAAGCGCTCAGAATGACACCTCGCTTTTCCCTGCTCCCCATTCCCTACTCCCTGCCTTACAGCGGGATGCACCCATGCTTCTTCTTCGGCATGGTCTCTCGCTTACCCTGCAGCATCTCCAGCGCCGCACATAGCCGCTTGCGGGTCTCGCTCGGCTTAATCACCGCGTCCACATAACCGCGCTCCGCAGCCACATACGGATTCGCGAACCGCTCGCGGAACTCTTCCACCTTTTCAGCGCGGGCCTCGGCCAGAATCGCGAGCTTCTCTTCCTCAGTGAACGCCTTCCCCTGCGGCCACACCGCCTGCGCATTCTTCACCACCGCATCCAGCTCGCGCTTGTAGACGATGTTCACCGCGCCCTCCGGCCCCATCACCGCAATCTCCGCCGTGGGCCACGCCAGGTTCACATCCGTCCGCAGATGCTTGGAGCTCATCACGCAGTACGCGCCGCCATACGCCTTGCGCGTAATCACCGTAAGCTTGGGCACCGTGGCTTCAGCAAACGCATACAGCAGCTTCGCCCCATGCCGGATGATGCCGCCATGTTCCTGCTGCGTACCCGGCATAAATCCCGGCACATCTTCAAACGTGATCAGCGGAATATTAAACGCATCGCAGAAGCGCACGAACCTCGCAGCCTTCACGCTGGCATTGATATCAATCACACCAGCCAGATATGCCGGCTGATTGGCCACAATGCCGACAGGCCGCCCATCCATCCGCGCAAATCCGATCACAATATTCCGCGCAAAGTGCTCCTGCACCTCAAAGAAATATCCGTCGTCCACGATCTTTGCGATCACATCTTTAATGTCGTAGGGCTGGTTGCTCTCTTCCGGAACGATCCAGTCCAGCGCCGCATCCGCCCGGTCCGCCGGATCGGTATTCGCCTTGCGCGGCGGGTCATCCAGATTGTTTGACGGCAGAAAACTCAGCAGCTCACGCACCATCGCCAGGCACTCGGCGTCGTCATGCGCCACAAAATGCGCCACGCCGCTGGTCTCGTTGTGCGTCATCGCGCCGCCCAGCGCGTCTTTGGTCACATCCTCATGCGTCACCGTCTTAATCACATCCGGCCCAGTCACGAACATGTAGCTGGTCTTCTCCGTCATCAGAATGAAGTCCGTGATCGCCGGCGAGTACACTGCTCCACCCGCGCATGGCCCCAGAATGGCCGAGATCTGCGGCACCACGCCGCTGGCCAGCGTGTTGCGCAGAAAAATATCCGCATATCCGGCCAGCGAGACTACGCCTTCCTGGATACGCGCACCGCCGGAATCGTTCAGCCCGATGAGCGGCGCGCCCACCTTCACCGCCATCTCCATCAGCTTCACGATCTTCGCCGCATTCGTCTCAGAGAGCGAGCCGCCGAAGACGGTAAAATCCTGTGCGAAAACGAAGACCACGCGCCCTTCCACGCGGCCATAGCCGGTGATGAAGCCATCACCCGGCACGCGCTGCTCCTGCATGCCGAAATCCGTGGCGCGATGGGTGACGAACTTGTCCGTCTCTTCGAACGTGCCCTCGTCCAGCAGAAACAGCACGCGTTCGCGCGCAGACATCTTGCCCGCCTTGCGCTCCCGTTCGCGCCGTTCTGCTCCGCCACCCTCTTCCGCCAGCGCATGCCGCGCCTGCAGCTCCAGCAACCGGTCATGTTTCTTCATATACTCTTTCATCGCACCCGTCTCGTCTGCCGATTTTAGCAGCGACTTTCCGATACGCTGCCAAAACCTTATCCACATTTCATATGAGTTATTCTGAGCGCAGCCGAAGAATCCAGCCGACCCCTCACATCACCCATACCTCTGCAAGCTTCCGCTGCACCCATGGCCCGAAGCTTTCCGCCTGGAAACCTTCAAGCCGCATAGGCCATGCAACCACCCTCTGGGTTCTTCGACTCCGCTACGCTACGCTCAGAATGACTCGGCTTCGTTTTTCGCTGACTTGCGGGTGCCCCAGGTCTCGCTTCTGAGACCTGGGAGTGATGCGCACCCGATCACTGCATTCACCGGCTAGACCCACTCAACCTCGCGGATTCTTCCCACCCTCGTTCCGCTTCTTCGCCCACCGCCACAGCCTCGATTGCGGCTCCGGCACCTCGCTCGCCTTCACCGGCTCATCCTCTCCCGTCGCCCGCGGCAGCACATAGTCATTCACCGCGCGCATCGCCACACCGGTCAATCCCGGCAATAAGCCTGCCGCCCGCGCACCCAGCCATGCCTGCGGAGTAATAGTGATCTCCGCCGCCCCTGCCGCCGTCGCTGCCACAATCTTCTTCGCCGAATACTGCACCGTGGCCGCGACCACCGGCAACATCGCGCCCAGCCCGAACCATTCAAACTCCTTCGTCCGGTCGCCCACCACCATCGCCTGCGGGGCCGAGCCCGTGCGCATCAGCCCCGGGCACACCGTGGTCACGCGGATACCCTTGCCGCGCAGCTCCGCATGCAGTCCCTCGCTAAACCCCACCACCGCAAACTTGCTCGCAGAATACGGCAGCATGTGCGGCACCGCCATCTTGCCGCCGACGCTGGCAATGTTCACAATATTGCCGCTTCCGCGCGCCAGCATCTGCGCCATCACCGCCTTGCACGCATAGACCATCGCAAAAAAATTCGTCTGCATGGCCGACTCGTAATTCTCCACGCGCTGGTCTTCTACCGGACCCACGTAGATGGTGCCCGCGTTATTCACCAGCACATCCACGCGCCCAAACTGCTCCGTCGCCCAGGCAATCATCCGCTCCGTCTGCTCGCGCACACTCACATCCGCAATGTAGACCAGCACATCGCCGGGCGCACAGCCTTCAGCGATCAGCGTCTCCCGCGCCCGATCCAGTTCCTCGCCGTTCCGCGCCACCAGCAGCAGCCGAGCCCCGGCGCGCCCATACTCCCGCGCTAGTTCCAGCCCCAGCCCGCGCGACCCGCCGGTAATCACCACCGTCTTGCCCCGCAGCGTGCTCCGGCGGCTCCTGGCCACGGCCATCGCCCCCAGCGCCGCCAGCAAACCTGCCCCAGCCACCGCCGCCGCTAGCAGAATTTTCTTTGATTCCATTGCGTTTCCTCTTACTCCATAGACTCTACCCCTCGCTCGCCGGTTGGCTGCCGGAAAATCATCCACCATCGCACCAAAAATGCTGCAATGGCAAACAAAAGGCGAATAAAATAATCCCAGGCCGCTTCCCACATGCCCACCTCTCCCCATCCCGACGAAGCCAGCTTTGCCACCGCGGTGGAAGAGAAGTTCAGCTACCTGCACATCGATCTGAACTCCTTCTTCGCCTCCGTCGAGCAGCAGTTGCACCCGGAGTATCGCAACCGCCCGCTCGCCGTGGTGCCTACGCTGGCAGACACTACCTGCTGCATCGCCGCCAGCTATGAGGCCAAGGCGCTCGGCATCAAGACCGGCACGCAGGTGGGCGAAGCCAAGCGTATCTGCCCGGAGATCGTCCTCGTCCACGGCAATCACAACGAATACGCCGAGCACTCGCGCCGCATCGCCGAAGCCGTCGACCTCGTCTGCCCCGTCGCGCACACCCCATCAATCGATGAGATGGTGTGCGAGCTGATGGGTCGCGAATGTGAGCCGCCGCGCGCGCGCCAGATTGCGCTGGCGGTCAAACAATCCATCTATAAAAATGTGGGCGAGACGCTGCGCTGCTCTATCGGCATGGCACCCAACCGCTATCTGGCCAAGGTCGCCAGCGACATGCAGAAGCCTGACGGCCTCATCGGCCTGCTGCCCTCGCAGCTGCCCCGCGCCATCGCACACCTGGAGCTGCGCGATCTGCCCGGAGTGGGCGCGCGCATGGAAAAGAACCTCGCCGCCAAAGGCATTACCACCATGCCGCAATTGCTCGCGCTCGACCGCAACGGTATGCACGCGCTCTTCAACTCCGTCTGGGGCGACCGCATGTACCACTGGCTGCGCGGGCACCAGACCGGCGAAGATCACGACTCCAACAATTTCTCCGGCGCAGAGATTCAGAAATCGCTTGGCCACTCGCACGTGCTGGCGCCCGAGCATCGCACCCCCGAGGGTTCCTGGGCCGTGGCCCACAAGCTGCTGCACAAGGCGGCCATGCGCCTGCGCATGGAAAAGTTTTACTGCGGCTCGATGGCCGTCACCATCCGTTACGCGCTCACCCGCGAGCAGACCGCCCGCGCGCAGAAGTCAAAGAAACACTTCTCCGGCATCAATCATCAGGGCTGGGGCATGGAAGCGCGCTTCGCCCCGTGCCAGGACACGCTCACCCTGCTGGAGGTGTTGCGCGATGCCTGGGCACAGCGCCCCACGGGCGAATTCTGCAACCGGCCCTTCTTCGTCGGAGTCACTTTGGGCCGCCTGATGCACGAAGCCGATCACCAGCAATCCTTATTCGCGGATACCACCCATCGCGGCGAACTCTCACACACCATGGACAAGCTGAACCTGAAGTACGGTCACAGCACCCTGCACTTCGCCGGCATGTTACCCGCCCGCGAAAGCGCCCCCACCCGCATCGCCTTCACCCAGATCCCCGTCAAGTACGGCGTGGACTACATGTGATTGTTTTGCTGCCGCTCCCCTCTTTCTTTGTTTGTCATCCTGAGCGAAGTTTGGGGCGCTTTTTGCCCCAAACGCAGCCGAAGGATCTCAGTATTTCACTCCTCACCCGCAGCCCCTTACCATCCCCGAGTCATTCTGAGCGAAGCTTAGCGGAGCCGAAGAATCCAGATGTACCCCGCATCACCCGTGCCGCCTGAACCGTTCAGCCCCGAAAGCCTATTTATTGCCACTGTCCTCCTGAGCGAAGCGGAAGGACCTGCTTTCCTTCAGCGCCCGCTAAAATAGCTTCGTGCCCATGCCCTACACAGGCCGCATTGCGCCTTCGCCCACCGGCTACCTCCACCTGGGCCACGCGCGCACATTCCTGGCCGCCGCCGAGCGCGCCCGCGCCGCCCATGGCACTCTTCTCTTCCGCAATGACGATCTTGACCCGCACCGCAGCCGGCCCGAATTCATCGCTGCCATGATCGAAGACCTGCGCTGGCTCGGCATCGAATGGAACAATCCCATGGTGAACCAGGGCGAACGCCTCCCGCTCTACCGCGCTGCGCTCGACCGTCTGATCGCGCAGGGCGACGCCTGCACCTGCACCCGCAAAGACCTTGCCCGCCTCGCCCACGCCCCGCACGAAGAGCACGACGACGAACCCGTCTACGACGGCCACTGCCGCCCAATCCAGAATATTTGTCATTCCGCCGTGGAGAGCAGCGCAACGGCGGAATCTGCTTTCCCCCATCCCCCACAAATGTTTGTCATTCTGAAAATTTGATCTGTCATTCTGCCCCTGAGGGCAACGAAGGGGAAGAATCTGCTTCTCTCCGCACCACCTCTGCGGGTGCCCCACATCTCGATTCTGAGATGTGGGTTCCTGCGCCCATCGCCTGGCGCTTCCGCATCCCTGACGGCGCAGACCCAGTCACCTTCTTCGATCAGAACCTCGGCCCGCGATCTTTCACGCCGGGCCGCGATTTCGGCGATTTCCTGCTCTGGTCGCGCGATGGCGTCCCCAGCTACCAGCTTGCCAGCGTGGTGGACGACGCAGCCATGAACATCACCGAAGTCGTCCGCGGCGCCGACCTGCTGAAATCCACCGTCCGCCAGATCTTGCTCCAGCGCGCTCTCGGCCTGTCCCCACTCGCTTACTTCCACTGCGAGCTTCTCCGCGACGAGCACGGCATCCGCCTCGCCAAACGCCACGACGCCCTCTCCCTGCGCACCCTCCGCGCCCAGGGCCGTACGCCCGCACAGCTCTTCCCTCTGCGGTAGATGCAGGCTTTAGAAGCTGCTGAAAAAGTCGTTGCCTTGAAAGGGCGGGACTTCAGTCCCGCCGCAAGTCCAATACCATCCATGTGGCTTTAGCCACTGAGGGAATGTTTCCGCGCGGGGAACAGCTTTTTCAGCACCCTCTTCAGCCGCCTATTTTCTTCCGCCATGCTCCCGCGCTTCAGCCCTGAGGTACCCTTATCTATGCCTGATATTTGTGCGCAAGCCTGCTATCAGCGCCAGCCCCATGGCAGACAATTTCGCCCAGACCGTGAAGCAGCAGGCCGACATCGTCAAGATCATCGGCGACTACGTGCGCCTGCGCAAAGCGGGCGCGCAGAACTACACCGGGCTATGCCCCTTCCACAAGGAAAAATCACCGTCGTTCTCAGTTCACGCCACCCAGCAATTCTTCCATTGCTTCGGCTGCAAACAATCCGGCGACGTCTTCGCCTTCGTGATGAAGATGGATTCGCTCACCTTTCCGGAAGCCGTTCGTGCGGTCGCGCTGAAGTGCGGCATCCCGCTGCCCAAGCGCGAATTCTCTTCCCCGGAAGAGGCACGCGAAGCCGGTCTGCGCCGCCAGCTGCTCGATCTGCACGAAGCCGCCACAAGATATTTTGAGCAGCATCTGCAATCGCCCGAAGCTGCCCGCGCAAGAGAGTACTTGACCTCGCGGGGTCTCACCGAAGGCCCAATAAAAACTTTCCGCATCGGCTATGCGCCGGACGATTTCAACTCCATGCGCGAGACCATGCGCAAAGAGTTCAGCGAAGAGGCGCTGCGCGCCAGCGGTCTCTTCTCTTCGAAAGAGCAGAGCGCCACTGGCCAGCCCACCGGTCAGCTCTATGCGCGTTTTCGCAAGCGCATCACCTTCCCCATCGCCAACGAGCAGGGCAAGGTCATCGCCTTCACCGCGCGCGCACTCGACTCCGATGAAAAATCCGGCCCCAAATATCTCAATTCGCCTGAGACCGCGCTCTATTCCAAGGGCCACGTCCTCTTCAATCTTGACAAGGCGAAATCCGCCATCCGCCAGCACGATTTCGCGCTGCTGGTCGAGGGCCAGATGGATTGCATCAGCGTCTATACCGGCGGGATTCACAATGTGCTCGCCACCTCCGGCACCGCGTTCACTGAAATGCAGGTGCGCCTGCTCGCCCGCTTCACCAAGCGCATCGTGGTCAATTTTGATCCCGATACCGCCGGTGCCGCCGCCGCCGAAAAATCCATCGCTCTGCTCACCGAAGAAGATTTTGACGTCAAGGTGGTCTCGCTCGACGACGGACTGGACCCCGACCGCTACATCCGCGAGCGCGGCCTGCCTGCATACATTGAAGCCCTGCGAACCGCCAAGCGCTACTCCGATTACCTGATCCAGCGCGCCCTGCAGCTCCACCCAGCCCGCACGCCGGACTCGCAGCGCAAGGCGATGAACTACCTTCTGCCGCACATTCGCCGCATCCCGCACAAGCTCACGCGCGACAACTTCGTCTCCGACGTGCGCGATGCGCTCAAGATCGATTCTGCCCTGCTGTTTGAGGAGCTGCGCACCGCGGCGGCCCAGCGCCTGGCCAGCGTCCGCGCGCATGCGGATGCGCCGGTGTCAGAGACGGAGCGCGTTCTGCTGCATGCGCTCTGCCGGCCACAGGGCGATGCCGCTCGCGCGCTTGCTGCAGAAAAGCTGTCGCATCATCCGAACTGGGCCGAAGGTCTTGCCTCTGCAGCGATGCTGGAAGCGCTGGCAAACGCCGCCGCTGCCACACCCGATGTCGCTTTCTCCAGCGGCGAGCCGCCCGCCAATCCGCTCGATCTTGCGCCCGATGAAGAGAGCCGCAACCTGCTCGCGGGCGTTCTGCTGCATGCCCATGAAGCAGACGATGCCAATTTGGAGATCGCCGTGGAAGATGCACTCTCTGCATTGGAACGCCGCGCCCTGGAGCGCCGCCAGCGCGAGCTGCGCACCCTCATCGCCGAAGCCGACCGCAAAGCCAATCAGGAGATGGTGCTGCAACTCACCCAGGAACTGCAGCAGCTCAACCACCGGTTGCGCAGCCTCTAAAAAATTCCTATGGGCATGGAAGTTAGGAGCAAACCCAGTTGTTTGTCATTCCGCTGCGTAGCGGCGGAATCTGCTTTTCGCTCACATTGCGACAGATCTATCCCCCATCCGCCACCCAATTTGAAAGTGTCATTCTGAGCGCGCACTTGCGCGAAGAATCCCGAAACTCCCTGCATCACCCATTCCGCCAGAGAGCTTCCGCCGCAGCGCAGCTAAGGAAGCTGCTTCCGTCTTGAATGGTTTGTCATCCCGAGCGGAGCCGAGGGACCAGCTTCTATCTTTTGTTTGTCATTCCGTTGCGCAGCAACGGAATCTGCTTTCAAGCGCGGCCATAACCCCTTACATCAGCGCGAAAAATATTCTGTCTTCTTAATAGACCGTGAAGCCAACCTGGACCCTCACCCGTACAGCTACAGGCTTCCCATCTCGCGTTGCGCACACTGCGGCCTGCACGCTTGTTCGGCATCGCCCTCCCCGGCAACTCAGTCAAAAATTGAGTTCCAAATTGAGAACACGACCGCCCTAGTTCGGACTGATATCCATCAAAACCAAAACCCACGAATCAGATGGTTTGCCATCTCGAGTCTCAGGTTTGAATTTGTATTTCTTTGCAACCGTCATCGCACTCTCGTTGCATATGTCGTTCGTCGATCTGCCAAGCTGGGCATCCTGAATTTTGCCGTTCTTGTCCACAAGCATTTTGACCTCCACCCGGCATGGCTTCCTGAGTCCGCGCGGCACCTCTGCAGCAGGCGCGTAGATCATGATTGGTGGCTTTACTTTTTCAAGGTGATCCCTAATCGCCGCACTCGCTTGTGAACTACCCATTGACTGAGCAGGCAATGTCACCGGAGCTTTATCAAGTGGTGTCACCGGCGCGTCTGCAGCAGGAGATGTCGCCAGAGCAGGTAGCTGAGCCGCCTGCCCACGTGCCATACCTCCGCACAACACAAACAGCAGCATGAGCGCACCCAATCGCACCATCTGCCTCCTCTGCAACGTATCACCCTGCAACCACGCGAAGCGTCCCGCCGTCCGCGCAGGACCTACTGTATCGCCTTCGCCTGCTGGCGATACTCCTGCGCCCGCGAGTGGTCGCCCTGTTCGTCGTACGCATCCGCCAGCGTGTTGTCCAGCAGCGCGCTTGGCGCCTGCAGGGCTGCCTGATCGGTCATGAGCTTGATCGCATCCTTGCCGCGCGAATTCTTGCGCAGCGCATTTGCGATCAGCACTACGGTTTGCGGCTCCGCAGCCTGGTGTCCTAATCCGTTCAGCGCAATCAGAGCATCCGTATCGCCCGCGTTTGAAAGGCTCTGTGCCAGTTCCGTCAGCGCCGGCTGGTACGTCGGATCCTCATTGATCGAACGCCGGTACCATGCCTCAGCGTCTGCCCTGCGGCCCTGCGCCGCTGCCGTCAAGCCGCGCTTCACATCATCCTCCGCCAGCCCATGCTTCGGCCCAGCTCCGTGCAGCGCCCAGGTCTCCACCGGTACGTCAGCGGAATAGACTTCGATGTTCAGGGTGGCGAATGCAACCTGCTTCGTTGCCTCGTCGCTGGCCTTCACCACCAGCCGGTAGCGCCCGGGGTTCAGGCTGCTGGTATCCAGCGTGTGACCGGTCAGCAGATTGCCTGCACCATCAAGATTGTTCGCCTGCACATCTTCATCTTCTATAGCTGGAGTCGCTTCGCCGCTCATGCTGACCGACCCAAAGACGTAGTGCAGATGAACCGCATGGCTCACCGCGTCAGTGGCGGCAGCAGCCGGCGGCATCCAGAGCTGGAAGACCAGCGGAAGCTTCTCACCGGCCCGCAGCTGCACCGTCTGTGCGCCGCGCGGTGCGAACCGCAGATGCGCGAAATCAAACGGCTCCATGTCCTGCGGATCCTGCAGCGGCGACGGCTTGTTGTACGCCACCAGTTCAGAGAGGCCGAAGCTTCCGGGCCGAGGCGACGCCACCGTGACCGTCTTGCGCGTAACCGATGCTTCATGATTCAGATTGTTCGTCAGCGTGACCGCAATCTGATAGGTGCCGGCCGCCAGCGGCAACCTGCCCTCCACGGCCAGCGACTTCCGCTCCAGCGCATCCTTCTCTCCGGCTGATATCTGGCCCGTCAACACGTCTTCCTGCGTGTAGATGTTCTGGCCTTTGTCCGTCGCGACCGCCGCGCGAACTGTAATGCTATAGCCCTGTGTGCCGTCGGGCAGTGCGCCCACGTACTGCATATCCGGCTGCCGGTTGCTCAGCAGATAGTTCAGCATCATGCGGCCATGATCGTCGCGCACCGTGGCGTACATCAGCTCCGTCTGATTGCGGTTGGTCAGCACGCTCGACGTCACACGCTCGTTCGCCTTCATCTCTTCAATATGTTGAACGGTGTAAGGATTGTCCGCCAGCCCGCGAATCTCCGAGAGCAGCGCATCGGATTCCAGCGTGGGCGCATAATCCGTGATGTCGGTCCGCTCCGTCGGAATCAACGACAGCGCAACGTGCGCCATTTGCTTGCCCAGTGACCGTTCAATTATATCCAGCGAGTTCTTCTGGTCGTTCTTGCCCTCCAGCCCGGTCACCAGGGCGTTCGGCCCATCCTGATACGGGGAGTACAGCGTAAATGGCTCACCGATGCTGCGCTTATAAAAAAGTACGTAGAAGTGCAATGGCAGGGCAGGAGTCTGCGACTGATAGAACCATAGCTCCATCTGCCGGACATTGCGCCCCTGCTGGAAGCTCTGCTTCTGTTGCGGTGGACCCAGTGTAATGTAAATCTGGCCCATGTCCGTGTGCCAGCCGTCCTGCGCCTTGGTATTGCCGAAGTGCTCATTGGCATAAGCCAGTCGCTTATAGTGCTCTTCTTTGTAGGTATTCTCGGTCGACCCGCGATTCGGGTTCCGCTCGTCCCAAAAGGACTTGATGAAGTTGTCGCGCTCTGCGTCCGTGGTCAGGGCCAGGAACTGCTTCTTCTCCTGGCTGCTGATGATGTAGGTCACTTCTTCGTTGAGCCAGTGCTTATACTGCTGCGGAAGATTCTTATTCGAGGCGGCTTGTCCAACTGCAGTGAGGATCAGGAAAAGTGTGCCGACCAGGAACGCAAGCCGCGAGAGACGCTGATTCAAGAGACAACTCCTAAAAGAAAAAGGGAGAAGGCCGAAGCCTTCTCCCTTCTAGTCTAAAGCACCCTCAAGTTAGAACTCAAACTTGACGGAACCGCGGGCGTAGAACGCCGTCTGGAAGTTAGTCGGACGTCCGTAGTCCGTGTTGAGTGTCGGGATAGCACCCACAGCGGGCGAGGCCAACTGTGTGTACTGATTCTTGGCGGTGATGAACTGGCTGTTGGTCACATTGAACGCATCCATCACCAGCTTCACGTGATACTTGTCCGCATAACGCTGTCCCAGCGGCACAGTATAATCTGCGTGCAGATCAAGCTGTGACGTTACAGGAGTACGACCCGCGGCACCACGACCGCCAATCGGCACTTCGCCCTGGTTCAGATAGATCGGGTGATCGCCCAGGATGCTGAGCGGCACACCGGACTGAGCGCGAAGACCTGCGCCCAGATCCAGACCGTTGAGCATACCCAAACCATGCTTATTGTCTTTGCCAATCTGGTAGGCCAAGAACAGGTTCGCGATGTGATGACGGTCCGAGCTCAGGAAGCCGTCAGCGAACTGGTTGCCCAGCAGCCCAAGCTTACCCGTAGTGAAGTCGAATAGCGAGCTGATGCCAGGGTCAGACTGACCGTTGTCATTGCGGTACGCACCTTCGTAGTTGCCCCACAGGTTGCCATAGCGGTAGTTCACATCCGCCATCCAGTGATTGCTCATACGCTTGATGAGTTCCAGCTCAAGTGCCTTGTAGATACGAACCGGCTTGACGAAACCGTCCGGTATACCGTCCGCTCCGTTCTTGCCAGGACCTGCGCTGCCGGCTACTGAGGCATTCGAGATGCAGGCACCGCCTACGGGATTGTTGCGACCGTCAACAAAAGGTCCGCCAACAGCAGAGTAAGTATCCGTTGCATAGGTGCAACCTGCGACAGGAGCGTGGTAGGTTAGAGCAGTTGCAGAACCGCTGGGGTTCGCTGCGAGGAACTGCGCCTGGGTGTAAGTGACTTCGTTTTCATTGATACCGAGATCGAGTGACGGACCGGGATTCGCAATACCCCCGTTATAACCACCGTCAATCGTCGAACCTTCCGGCGACTGGGTGCCCACATCTTCTATGACGCGGCCCAGGATGCGATCAATATAGCGAGCCTTGAACACGAGACCGGACTTGATCTCACGCTCGACACCGACCACATATTCGTCGACATACTCTGCCTTCGTGCCCGGAATAATGCCTTCACCGGTGGAAGAGGAGAAGTTCGGGCCACCAAAGTTGCTGGTAACACCGGCCACTGTCTTCTGCGGAGTGCCATTCAGGACATGCGCCTGGTCAGCAACGATGGTAAGCTGGCCGCCCACAATGACCGGAGCGTACTTGTAGCTGGTGTCATCCTGCTCGTTGCCGAGCTGACGGATGGCAGCGTCCAGCGGCATGGCCCAGAAATCGCGGCCATAGTTGAAGAAGAACTTACCCTTATGGTCGCCGAACGGATCCAGGTTGAAGCCAACGCGCGGTGACCAGCTATCGTTGAAGAGGTAGCTCAGAAGATCGCCACCAGTGCGCTCCTGCTCCCAGCGCAGACCGGCGTTGATGTTCAGGAATCGATTCACTTCAACCGAGTCATTCACATACGCATCATGGTAGCGGCCGGTTGCCTGAACGTTCAACCCTACATAGGTACCACGCGAGATGGAGGCATATACGCGCTCACCATTCCACACGGGGCACAGGGTGCAGGTATTATCCGTCGTGCTCAGACCGACAGCGGAGTTCGCTGCCGCCACGGTGAACTGGGCATTAGTAAATGCACCCACTGTGCTGGCAGGAATGTTGGTATAGAGACCACCATTCGAACCAGTGTTCATCATTGGTGTTCCCTGATAATTCGCGATCGGTATGGCAATGAGCGCACCCGAGCGGGAAGGCTGATCCAGGAAGTCGGTATGGTCATACTCATAACCCAGGCCGACCGTGTGGTTCGTCGAGAAGATATGGAAGCTCTTCGACGTATTGCCTGCAATGCTGTACGTATCGTTCTTCGAAGGCTCATAAGCACCGAAGCCCGTTGCCACCGTTGCACCGCCCAGAGGAGCGAGGCTCTGATCGCTGATGCCATATGCGTTCTGCGAAGGATACTCGTTGAAGTGGTTGTAGTTGTATGTGTAAGAAGCATCCACCAGCCAGCTCGGCACCACCGCCGTGTCGACGCGGAAGAAGGAATCACGTGAACCATACTCCCACGAGCTTGCCGTGGAAGCCGGCGTCGGGCTCGAGAGCGACGGAACGCTGTTGTGCTTGGACGGATCGCCAAAGCTTGCAGCTTCGAACTTGGTGCGGTCACCCAGGTTATAGGTCAGCTTGCCAGACCAGCTCAGCGTAGTAATCGACGACTTAATCACACCCAGAGCAACCGAGGCAGCAGGAGCCAGTGGGTTGGCCGCATCTACACCCTGGCTGAGCGACGGATCGAAGTCACCATAGAAGAAGAACTTGTTCTTGAATCCCGGAACATAACCGCTGAATTCACCACTCACATCATATTGCGGACGGCTCAGGAACTGGTACGGCGTGCTCAACGTATACCCGTACTGCGAGTATTGGCGGGATGCAGCCCATGCCCAGCCCGGTGCAAAATAGGCACCGATTGCGCCGTGGTACTGATTGCCGCCGGACTTGGTGACGATCTGCACGATTCCGCCGAGCGCCTTGCCGTACTGGGGCTCGAACGCGGTGGTCTTGATATCAACTTCCTTGATGAACGAAAGGTTGATACCGGTACCCAGCGCGCCATGATAGCGGTTGTAGGTGCCGATAGAGCCGAAAGCCTGATCGGTGATGGTCACACCGTCTACAATGTAGAGGTTCTCAAGGGCAGAGGAGCCGCCGATGGAGGGGTTCGAAGAACCCGGTCCAGCCTGGTTCGCAGTGCCGGCAATCTGGCCCTGTGCCACGCCCGGAGCGGCATAGAAAATATTGGTTACGTTACGCGGCATCGGAATGCTCTCGTAGAACGTATCCGTCAGGTTGTTCGTGATCGCGGTCGACTGCGTATCAATCGAAGCGGCGGTGGTGGAAACCTGCACCGTCTCGCCTTCGTTACCAACCTTGAGCGCCAGATTCAGGTTCGACGAAGAGTTCACAACCACCTGGTTGTGCGTCGAAGAGATCTTGGAGAAGCCGGGAGCCGTCACGGTGACGTCATAGTAGCCAGGCGTCAGGCCGGAGGCCGAATAGCGGCCAGCGGAGTCAGTCTTCAGAACGGTTGTGCCCTGCGGACCGACCAGTGTGACAGTGGCATTAGATACCACCGCGCCGGTTGGGTCCTTGATAACACCATTCAGGCCGCCCGTAACGGACGAGGATTGCGCATGCGCCCCGGCAACAACCAGGAACACGATGGCAAAAAGCGCCAGCACGGTAAAGAACCTGCGGAAAGAATTAGCGAGTACACGACGGTCGCTGTTCAAAGAGATGCCTCCAAAACATTAAGGGGTTGGTAAGAAACAATTTGCGTTTGGAATATTACATGCAATTATGGGGCCAAAGTGGCCGCAAATTTTCCATGTTTCAATAAATTACTGCAAATTCAACAGGTTACGACTAAACCATTGCTCCTCGCAGAAACCCGCTGAAGCCTTTTAGTTATGAAAATCTGTATAAAATAGAGCCCTTCGCTGGATTGTCATAGGTTTTCCTACACCTCCCTGCGAACTTTAACGCTCTGTTGAAGTGCCGATAATAATTCATCCCCCACAAATTACAAGTACCCAGAAAGACCCTGGCACCACATTGTGCAACTCGCTCTCCGCCAGTCGCGGAATCTGATTTGGCTCGTCTCCCCAGCCGGCGGCCGGCTGTCCCCGGCCGGCCCGGCGCGCGCTGCATCTTTTCGCCGGAATTATCGTCTAACTAAGTGTTATCCTAGTGTTCGCTGGGGAACTACGCCTTACGTGCTCTTGGCTCATTGCAGCCAGCAGCCGGCCATCGCGGCTTTGACCGCACTCGATCCCCGACCTATCACCGGCATCACAAATTTCGGCCCCTCATACGGGCCTCGGATATCTCCGCGCAGGAGCGCATTCCTTTGGCAGCTGAAGAAGATAAATACGAAGAAGATATAGATAAACTCATCGACACGGGCAAAGAGAAGGGCTATCTCACCTATGGTGAGGTCAACGACCTTCTGCCCGGCGATATCACCTCGCCTGACGATCTTGATGACCTGTTGACCACCATCAACACGCAGGGCATTGACGTTCTCAATCCCGATACCAAGTTCGCAGGCGATCACGAAAAATTTGACAGCGAAGCCGGCGAAGAATCCGAAGACGTTGAGCTCGATCTCACGCCCGGCCAACTGGAGAAGACCAACGACCCCGTGCGCATGTACCTGCGCGAGATGGGCACCGTTCCCCTGCTCACGCGCGAAGGCGAAGTCGAAATCGCCAAGCGCATTGAGCGCGGCCAGCTTCGTGTGATGAAGGCGATCTCGCGTTCGCCCATCGTCATTCGCGAGATTGTCGGCCTGGGCGAAGATCTTCGCCGCGGCGTCCGCAACATTAAAGAAGTGGTCACGTTCGACGAGGAAGAGCTCACGGAAGAGATCCTCTCCGCGCGCGTCCGCGCCACCGTTGGCCGCATTGATGTGATCGTCAAGCACCAGAAGAAGATCGCTGCGCTGGAAGAGAAGCTCAATGCGCCGCAGGGCCGCGATGCCAAGGCGAAGGCCAAAGACCAGCGTAAGCACCGCTGGCTCATCGGCCGCGAAACCGTGTACCTCACCCGCATCATTCGCGAGCTGAAGTACACCAACGCGGAGAAGAAGCGCCTGCTCGACAAGGTCAACAAGACCGTCGATGTCATGCGCAGCCTCGAACGCCAGATCAAGCAGCTTGATACCAAGCACGACGCCTCCAAATCAGAGGAGCTGCGCAAGGAGTACAAGCGCCAGCAGAAGAACTGCAAGGTTGACCTGGAGAAGCTTGAATCCGATGCCGGCATCAAGCTGAACGATCTCAAGCGCACGCAGCGCGAGATGATCCAGGGCGACATGGACGCGGAGCGCGCCAAGCGCGAACTCATCGAAGCGAACCTTCGCCTCGTCGTCTCCATCGCCAAGAAGTACACCAACCGCGGCCTGCAGTTCCTCGATCTCATTCAGGAAGGCAACATCGGTCTGATGAAGGCGGTCGACAAGTTCGAGTACCGCCGCGGCTACAAGTTCTCCACCTATGCAACCTGGTGGATTCGTCAGGCCATCACCCGCGCCATCGCCGATCAGGCCCGCACCATCCGTATCCCGGTGCACATGATCGAAACTATCAACAAGCTCATCCGCACCTCGCGTCAACTGGTGCAGGAGCTTGGCCGCGAAGCCTCGTCAGAAGAGATTGCGCGCCGCATGGATATTCCTGTCGCCAAGGTCCGCAAGGTCCTCAAGATCGCGCAGGAGCCCATCTCGCTGGAAACGCCTATCGGTGAAGAGGAAGATTCGCATCTTGGCGACTTCATTGAAGACCGCATGGCCGTCTCGCCCAGCGACGCGGTGATCTCCGTCAACCTGAAGGAGTACACCTCGCAGGTGCTGCGTACCTTGACGCCGCGTGAAGAGCGCGTCATCAAGATGCGTTTCGGTCTCGAGGACGGCAGCGAGCACACGCTGGAAGAGGTCGGCCAGAGCTTCCAGGTAACCCGCGAGCGCATCCGCCAGATCGAAGCCAAGGCTCTCCGCAAGCTGCGCCATCCCAGCCGCAGCCGCAAGCTGAAAGCATTCGTGGACGGCGTCAAAGAAGCCTAAGCCAAACGCACAATCGATACAGCACAAACGCCGCTTCCTTTGGGAAGCGGCGTTTGTGTAAGCTCACTCCTCCATTCCGTTCGCTTGAATGCGAATTGCTTCTGATAGATTGAATTTGTCTATGCGCATTGCTGCGGCATATCGTGCTCTCCCCCGGCCGCTGCAGATATTTATTGCGGTCGATCTTCTGCTGCTCACAGTTGCATTAGGAACGGAAGCAATCTGCCATCGTATCTGCCCAGGCTTTCCTTACCGCTCACCCTTGCTGAATGAGCACTTCCCCGACCTGCTCAGCTTGAGAGTTCGCTTTCAGTCTCTGCACACACTGACATTTTTCAGCAGCCGGATTAGTCCGCCATGGATGTATCCTTCGGCACCTGCATGGTTATACTTTCTGGTCTTCCTCTTCAGACCCTACGATCTTGCGGTCTTACTCGGCTTCACCGTCCTCAGTTCTCTGGGAGCAGCACTGCTCTTTGGAAATTCATTAGTCCACTCCGGCGCGCATCGCAGCGCTGTAGCCCTTCTTCTTCTGGTCGTGTGGATAGGGAGTTTTCCGCTGTGGTTTGAAATGAAGCAGGCGAACACAGAGATATTGATCTGGTTCCTGCTTGCCGTCGGTGTATGGTGCTTTCTTAAGGGCAAAGGATTTCCGGCTGCCGTATGCTTTGGCATTGCCGGCGCAATGAAGCTGTATCCTCTTGCCTATCTCGGCCTGTTCCTCGCCAGAAAACAATACCGGCAGATGCTCTATGCCATCCTGACTGCGGCGCTGGTCACCGTAAGTTCTTTATGGCTGGTCTATCCGCATGTGCTTCTCTCCTGGCGACTCAGTAATCAGGCCCTCGCTAAATTCCGCGAAGTCGTCATGATAAAAAAGCTATATCCCCAAACGGCCTTTGACCATTCCCTCTTTGCACTCATCAAAGTTGCGCTTCACCCGCTTCCGCCGCCCGCCGTCATGCATCATCTGCTGGATGCTTATATGGCAATCTCTGTTTTGGGCGGACTCATACTTTTCTTCGTTCGCATTCGCAAGCTGCCGGTCTGCAACCAGGTTCTGTGTCTTTGTGTCGCCTGCATCCTTCTGCCACCGACATCCTTTGACTACACCCTGATGCATCTCTATGTTCCCTGGGCTCTGCTTGCGCTGCTGGCAGTGCAGGCTAAGGCCTTCCACAAACAGTTTCCGGGCCTGATTGCGGCCTTCATCTGTTTTGCAATTCTTTTTGTGCCGGAAACAGAGTTTATCTACCATGCCCATTCCTACGGCGGCCAGATCAAGGCTCTCGCCTTGCTCGCACTCTTTGTTATCGGCCTGTACTATCCCTTTGGCCCGTTGGACCAGGAAAATCAAGCTCCGGCCCGCACAATCTGATGCCGGCCTGATCGCCGCAACACAAAGGCCGCGAGCAATCGCGGCCTTTGCATTGCCCGCTCCACCGGCGTGCCTACCCTGTAATGCCTTGCCGGAAATGCTTTACTTCACTCTGCTCATACTTCTTCTCCGCGCGCGCTGCAAGGCGTGAGCCGAATACGATCATCGGATGCTCCAGCAGGTGGTATGCCAGCACAGGCATAATCATCAGCGTGACCAGTTCAACGCTCAATCGAACCATCAGGCTGTGATTCCGCAGCAGGTATAAACCCATGACGATGGCGAATGGGTGCGTCAGATAAATTCCGTAAGAATACTTCGCAATCACGCGGCTCGGCGCCAGTATGGCCTCTGATTTCATCTGCCGGAAGAGCGGCAGACCCAGCCCAATCATCAGGCAGAAATACCAGCCCCGATGGAAGTCGCAGTGATACCAGAAAATAGCCCACAGCCCCAGCATGAATGCAGGCAGCAGCCACCCTGGAAATCTTGGCTTCCATCTGGCAAATGCAATGTAGGCCATAATCCCCGGCAGAAAATAACCCACAGCCACAATGAAGTTATGCCCATCGCTGGGCTCATGCCGCTGCGTTATCAGCACCATGGCCCATAGAACCAGCACCGGCCACAGCGAGAAATTCTTCTTCACATAAAAAAACAGCATGGGCAGCAGCAGGTACATCAGCACTTCATACGGCAGACTCCACATCACGCTCATCACCGCGCGGTCAGGCCATTCTTCCAGCGTCGCCTGACGAAAGATATCTCTCAGCCCGGGATGGGAATAGTTGAAGAAGGCCTCGGGCGTTCCCGCCGTGGGCGCGTGGAACAGAACCGCCAGCGCGATGACCACTATCGCCAGAGGATAGAGACGGAACCAGCGCCGAATGTAGAAATCCAGCGTGTGCGGCTTCCGCTCCAGTGACCACATCAGCACAATGGACGTGAGCACAAAGAACACCATCACGCCCAGAACGCCAAAGTAAGCCACGTTATATGGCCCAATCCGATGGATATTCAGGGCAAGCAGGGTATGCTCCACCACCACTGTGATGACCGCGAGCGACCTCACAAAGTCCAGGTTCTGCATATCCCGCATCGCCAGAGTATAGCAGCAGGGTTTGTATAGCCTGCGCCATTCATGCTGCACACATCCGGTCGGCTACACTAATCTCACGCAGCAAGCAGCCGCACCCATCCGATGCCCATGCCGACTCCCCCATTGAAGACTGCCCGCCCGCCTAAGAGCGGTTATCTCGCCTCGCTGGATGGCTGGCGCGCAATCGCTGTGCTCGGTGTTTTGATCGCGCACGATCAGCCCTGGACAGTTCATGGACACACGCTCGCCGCCTACATGGGCTATGGCGGCTACGGCGTTAATCTCTTCTTCGCCATCTCCGGCTTCCTCATCACCACCCGCATCCTGGAAGAAGAGGCTCTGTGCGGCCGCTTTGATATCCGCCGCTTTTATATTCGCCGCGTCTGCCGTATCCAGCCCGCCTCCTTCGCCTTCCTGGCTGTTGTGGCACTCCTCATGCTGCTGGGCATGATTCATGACACCTGGTCCGGCTGGCTTTCCTCTCTCCTGCTCTATGTGAACTTCTCCACCACCGCCGTATATCCGCATGCCTCAGGCCACTTCTGGACGCTGGCCGTCGAAGAGCACTTTTACCTCCTGCTCTCCCTTGTCCTCTTCTGTGTCAGAAAGCGCCGCATCCTCGCGCTCAGCCTGCTCTATGCCGCCTTCGCGCTGCCGCTCCTCTTCCATTTCCCCATACGCCACGGATGGTACGACCCCTCTATCCGGCCGCACAGCACGCAGTGGCAGCTTCACTATCTCCTCATCGCAGCGCTCGCAGCCGTGCTGGTACGCCGCACCGCCGTACTCGCAGCCGTCAAACGCTGGTTGCGTCCGGGAATCGTCTTTGCCTTTACGCTGATCGCTGTCCCGCTGCATCACGGCATCGCCCAGGTCGTGCTCTTTCATCAGAGCTTCCGGCCATTCACCGGCCTCTCGGCTGAATGGGGCTACATTGCAGATTACTTTCTCATCCTCTGGGTCCTGGCGACGGTGTTTCATCCCGCCAGCCTGACGACGCGTTGCCTGGAACTGCCGCCTATGCGCTTCCTCGGCCGCATCTCCTACAGCCTCTACCTCTGGCATGTACTGGTCTATTTTTTCTGGTTTCACGCCTTCACGGCTCCTTCGGCGCCTTGGGCTTTCCTCTTCCATCCAACCGCGCTGGCATGGCTGCAACTGCCCTGCAAATATGCGGCCTGCATTGCCGTTGCCGCATTGAGTTACCGATGGATTGAGAAGCCCATGATTCGCCTCGGCCACCGCCTGGCGCCGCCGGCCACACCCGGTCGGCCCGAGTTCGCAGACCTGCCCGTCGAGACGCCGCTGCCGCAACCCGTGCCCGATCCCGCAGCTTAGGGCATATCCACATTGAGATAGGAAATTGTAAATACCTGCAAAACACTGTCATCCTGAGCGCTTTTGCGAGGGATCTGCTTCTCGCCAGTACAGGCAAAAACTTATATCCAAACCGCTGTCCCTCAGGGACCTGCTCTAAGCGAATCCAGTCCCGCCAATCCCTCAGTGCCACTCCACCAGGCTCGTTCCCGTGTGGCTGAACTCCACATACGGCCCGTCTTTGCCGCCCTGCAACTCCACGGAAGCGCCGTCTACCGTTACCGCATGAAGCTTGCCAAAGCGCCAGCGCACCGTCACCCGCGTCGGCGCCGGCGATTTCTCTCCATCCACAATGGTCAGTGAATTCGCGCTGCGCGTCAGCGTGCGGCCTTCAAAATCCACCTGCGCAGCCGCCTCCTCCGCGGTGAACGGGCTGATGATTTCATACACTCTGCGATCATCCATGCTCTTCACATCGGTCGCGCCGCTCTCTGCCGTGGGCACCAGCGTCATCACGTCTTCCGGCAGCTTTGCGATCACCGCGCCCGCGCGCACATACACGGGAATCGCATCCACCGGCACATCCACATTCAGCGTGCTGCCTCCCGTCGCCTGCATTCCGGTCCAGTAATTCACCCAGTCGCCCTTCGGCAGATACACCGTCCGCGCCACGCCCGCATCCGTCACCGGAGCCACCAGAAAATCCGGCCCGAAGCGATACTCATCCTTCGCCTCGCGCGCCCGCTGATCGTTCTGGTTCGTCAGCACCAGCGCCCGCATCAGCGGCATGCCGTCGCGCGCGGCCTCCTGCGCCGCCGCATATCGATACGGGAACAGGCTCATATGCAGCACCGCAAATCTCTTGTAATTCGCCAGCGCCGCATCGCCGTAATCCCACGCTCCCATGTTTGACGTGGAGATGATCTCCATCGCCGGCGAAAACGCAGCGTACTCTGTCCACCGCATGAACACCTGCGCCTCATCCGGCGCGTGGCCATGCTTCAGATAGCCTCCCAGGTCCGCCGTCCATAGCGCCATGCCGCTCAACCCCGCGCCCAGCCCCGCCGTCACTACGGTCGGCAGCCCATTCTCCGGCGAGAAGCTCGCCTCATTATCGCCACCCCACAAAATCGCATGGTTCATATTGCCCACCGTCGCGCTGCGCTGAAAGAGCACGCCGTTGCCCTTCAAATCGTTCTGAATAAGTTCTTCCATCGCGTTGTTGTAGAGCACGGCATACTTGTTGCGCATCAGCCGCGGATCGGTCTTGTCAAAGAAGCGCACATCGCCCTGAAAATTTCCTTCGGCGTCATCGTCTTTGAAACCGTCCGCTCCCATGCGGATCACCTGCCGCACCTGGTCTTGCCACCACGCCTTCGCCTCCGGATTGGTGAAGTCGATCAGCGACCCGGTGCCCTTCCACCAGCGTCCCACGTAGGGCGACCCGTCCGGCATCTTCACAAAGTAGCCATGCTGCGCCGCCTCCGCATAATTCTCCGCCGTGTCGCTCGGAATCTTGTCCGCAAAGCCCGCCTCGTGCGGTACATCCGTCTTCGCATTAATCCACGAGGTGTGCCACAGCACCAGCTTGAAGCCCTCGCTGTGAATATGGCCGATCATCCCTTGCGGATCGGCGAACTGCTTCGGATTAAACTGGTACGTGTTGTAGTTCGTAGCCCATGGGCTGTCGATCATGATCACGCTGGCCGGCAGACCAAGCGCCCGCGTCCGATCCACATCCTCGCGCACCTGCGCATCGTTCTGGTGGTAATCACGGCTCACCCACGGCGCCAGCGCCCAGTACGGAGGCAGCTGCTGCCGCCCCGCAAGCGCGGTGAAGTGATCCAGAATCGCAGGAAATCCCGGCCCGGCGAACACGATCACGCGCAGCCGTTCCGCCGGCCAGCGCACCATCACCTCGTAACGGTCGGTCACGTTCAGATCGAACGTCGCCTCCGCCGTCGTGTCTACCCAGATGCCGTAACCCTTCAGGCTCATGAAAAACGGAACTGGCTTGTACGTGCTCGTGCCCTTCGGGCCGCCATTGTCCTGCGAGAGATTGCGGATGATCTCATGTGAATGGTTCAGCGTGTTGAAGCGCTCGCCCAGTCCGTAGTAGCTGCTGTCATCATGAATGCGGAAGCCCCAGTCGCCCACGTGATACGCAAGGCTCGTAATCTCATACACGCCCGGAGCAAGCTGCTTGAGATGCAGTTTGCTCGTCGCCACCGGTGAATCTTCAAACGCAAAATCGTGCAGCGCAATCGCCAGCGCCTTGCCCGCTGCATCCGTCATGCTCAGCGTGATGGTCTCGGCATCCGTCCGTGCGAATCCATCGATGGCCGCCTCGCCCGCGGGCCGCGGAAATTCCGGCGCAGGCTTCGCCTCTGCATCTGCCGTCGGCAGGGCCGGAATCTTCACCGGCGTCGCTGCATCCCCCGCCGCGCCCGCTGCCGGAATCGTATCCGGAGGCGTCGCCACCCCTGCCGGCGCACCGCCCGGCGGTACCGCGCCTGGAGCCGCATCATTCTGTGTCGCAGGCAGCGCATCCGGATTCGCCACACCCGTCGTCTGCGCCCATCCCTGCCCCGCCACCAGCACCGCAACCAACGCAATCAGCTTCCAACGCACCATCTCACCACCCAAGGAAAACGACCTGCACCGAAACATCTCAGTGCAGGTCATTCTATCTATACTTCATTGTTTGTCATCCCGAGCGCAGCCGAGAGACCTGTTTCTATCTTTTCGTTTGTCATTCCGCAGCGCAGCGGCGGAATCTGCTTCTTGCTGGGTGCCCCGGGTCTCGCTTCTGAGACCCGGGTTGCAGGTGCCCACATCACCACCGCGGCCGAACCGACCCAGCACTACATATTCGTATGGCCGCCGCGCATCTCTTCATTGAACTTCGGCCGCGTAAAATCCAGTGCCGCCTCCAGCTGCGCTTCATACTGCTCGCGTTGTTCCATCAGCACCGCCGTCGGGGTGGCATACTCGCCCTGCAGCTTGATGACGCCTTCCGCCGCCAGCGCCTCAGCCGTCTTCTGCAGCTCCGCTGCCGTGGTGTTCAGATACTGCGCGTCGCGCCCATCCGCAATCCACAGCGGCTTGCTTTCGCCCAGCACGCCGGAGAGCCAGAAGACCTTCGCCGCCAGGTACTGCTTGCGTTGCGCCTCATCCGTGTCGTTGAAGACGAAGTTCTTCTTCCTCATGCTGTAGTAGCGCGTGGTCACTGCGACGGTCTGGCGGTTGCCGCCCGTCTTCACCAGTTCCAACTGCCCCTGATCCATCACCTTGCGCACCGCGTTGAAGATGAAGCCCTCAGCGTAGGGCTGCTGCAGTGCCGGCAGAATGTCAGAGAAGGTCAGTGTGGCGCTGGCCGCGATCTTGGCATACAGCGGCGAATCCTGTCCGTTCTCCAGTTTGATCTCGCCATGCACCAGGCTGGTGTCCGCGCCCGAGGTGGATGTGTGGAACGGCCACGAGAACCGCCCGAAACGCAGCGGCACACCGTGCAGCGTCAGGTACACATCCGGCATCGGGTTCTTCAGCCGCTTGGCCGCCGCCGCCATGTACTCCGCCACGCCCGCCGCGCGCTCACTGCCCTGAAAATCGAACGTGTCGCTCAGCTCCAGCGCCGTGCTGTGCTCGCCCAGCGTCAGCGTGAACTTGCTCGTCGGCGCGCCCTTGAAATCCGCTCCCGCGACATTGCCCGTCACCGTTAAACCCGCAGCCCGCGCCGCTTCTTCCACCTGCTGCGCCAGCGAAATCTGTACAGAACTATCCATAAATTCTCCCTCTAAAACCTTCTTCATTTTACAATTTCACCAAGTTTCTTGTGCCTACTTCGTCCAGTCCAGATGGATATCGCCTATGGCAGTCGTCAATCTCGTTTGTCCCAACAAATTGTGCAGGCAGCGGCATACGGTATCCGACACAGAAACGCTGGTCTGCTCTTCGTGTGGAACTCTCATTCAGGTGGCGGTAGAGGGGGAAAGATACCAGAAAGAACTTGAACGCCTAAATCGACAACAGGCAAGATCGAAGAAGCTGCATGAATTGATCACAAAACTGCATTTGAAACCATTGGCCGGTATAGGAGTACTTGGCTTTCTTCTTCGACCGTTAGGCTTTTATATTGCAATTCTTTTTATCCCCATAGTTTTATGGTCTTTATACGCCTCTGCTAGAAAACGATCATATGCCAGTTTTTCTCGATTTATTTCAGTTGGAATTTTGTTTTTTGTAGTCGGCAGTATAGCTCGAGATATAGTCCAACCGCCCACTGCTCGTTGCAATGATGGAACCTACAGCTACTCAGCTCATCATAGAGGCACCTGCTCTTGGCATCACGGCGTTGGAGAGTGGAGCCCCTCTCCATGGTGGGAAGCATGGGAGCAATGAAGTAATAGCAGTACAAGATCACATTTCTATCTCAGCTATCATCATTCTATGGAGAATCTCTCCCAGCTAGCCACCGAGGCGCAGAATCCCGCCACCGCCGATATTGACGCTCTCTCCACCCGCGAGATGCTTGAAGTGATCTCCGCCGAAGACGCGAAGATCGCCGCCGCCGTTCATGCCGAGCTGCCGCACATAGCCCGCGCCATTGACGAGATCGCCGCCCGCTTCGCCCAGGGCGGACGCCTCTTCTACATCGGCGCCGGAACCTCCGGCCGCCTCGGCGTGCTGGACGCGTCCGAGTGCCCCCCCACCTTCTCCGTGCCTCCCACCCTGGTGCAGGGCCTCATCGCCGGCGGCGACAGCGCGCTCCGCACTTCGTCTGAAAAATCGGAAGACTCCCGCGAACAGGGAGCGCACGATCTCGCCGCCCGCCACTTCACCGCGCTCGATACCGTCTGCGGCATCGCCGCCAGCGGCCGCACGCCTTATGTGCTCGGCGCGCTGGAGTATGCAAAGAGCCTCGGCGCATTCACCATCGGGCTCAGCTGCGTTCCCGGCTCGCCCCTGGCTCAGGCCGCCGAAGTAGCCATTACGCCCGCCACCGGCGCAGAAGTCGTCACCGGTTCCACCCGCATGAAAGCCGGCACCGCCACCAAGCTGGTACTCAACATGCTCAGTACCGGGGTGATGATCCGCAGCGGCTACGTCTACGGCAACCTGATGGTCAACGTGCAGCCCACCAACGCCAAGCTGGTAGACCGCGCCGAACGCATCATCGCCGCCGCCACCGGCTGCACCCCACATCGCGCTGCCGAACTGCTGCGCGAAGCAGGCTCAGTAAAGACCGCCATCGTGATGCAGCATCTCCAGCTCAGCAAAACCGCCGCAAAAGAGAAGCTGGCCGCTCAGGCCGGCCATCTGCGCGAAACCCTCAACGCCGGCTAGCTCACAACGGCAGATAGAAAAACTCCTGGGAGCTGCCCAGCGGAAGCCATGCTGCCGAGCAGCCTCGTCCCTGTTCAAAGCGGCCCACCACGGCGGCAATATGCTGCCGCCGCAGGGCATCCAGCGCGCCGGGATTCTGCTCCAGCACTTCGCATACCGGCTCGCTCGCCCCGTCCTCTTCTCGGTGCGGCAGGCTGATGACCGCCGCCGCTGTCACCTCTCCGAACCGCGCCCAGTTGGAATCGTCAAAGCACACATTGTGTCCCATGCAGGCCACTTCCGTGCCCGGCGCGTAGTGTGCCGCCAGCGCCCGCCCGGCCATGAACTCCGCCACGTCATACTGCCCTTTCACAGGGTTATCGCCCTCCGCGCTGGACTGCTTCCACTCCCGCATGGTCCCCTGCAATCCATAGACCAGGACCATCGCACAGATCAGCAGCATCGCCCGGTGCATTGAACCCGCCTCCGGCGCGCCGTCTCTGCTCACTGCGCACGCTGCAAATAAACATCCCAGCAGAATCAGGCTGAACACCACGTACCGGGCCTCAAAATGCACCGCCATGTAGATCGCAATGCTCCCCAGCGCCGTCAATCCTGCCCCCATTACCACAGGGTCAGTCACGCTCTTCCGGCGCAACCCATAGCCAAAGGCGGCAATCACCGCCAGCAGCAGCAGCATCTGCGCCCGCATTGGCACAATAAGCAGCAGCGAGCTCACATCCACCTTGATCTGCTGCAGATACATTCCCGGAATCATCCGCGGAACAATCCCGTCGGACCAGTAGGAAAAATCGTCCCACTGCGGCATGGAGCCGTATACCTTGCCGCCGCCGTAATAGGCTATCTCCGGCTGCTTCCATAGCAGCTCGCCCGGATGATTGAAACTGCCCGCCGCTCTGCCGAAGGAATACACCGTCCGGTCCGCCACCGGGTTGAACCGCTCCGCGCGGTTCACATACCAGGCGGAGTTCACGCGCCCCGCATCGCCAATCGTGAACCGTCCCCTGGCAGCCGAGATCAGCCCGATATACGGCGCCGCCAGCATCGCGAAGACCGCCGCGGAGACCACGATCTGCCCTAGCACTCTGCGCCGGCGGATGTGCGTCACCGCCAGCAGAAAATACCACATGCAGAAGAACGCGAAGGCGAACGACTTCGTCCAGAATGCTGCCGCAGCCAGCGCCCCTGCAACTGCAAAGGCCGCCCAGCGGTCCTCCGCCGCGCCCCATATCAGCGCCGCCATGGAAAGCACCGTCAGTACCGCCAGCAGCAGGTCCGGCTTCACTCCCATCAGGTCGAGCTGCAATAGAAAGTATGCGAACGTCGCGGCGCAGGCGTACAGCGTCCTCCGCGGAACCAGTTCCCTGCTTCCGAATCCCCGCGCCTGCATCAGCCGCCGCAGCCCTTCTGCCAGCCACGCGCTGCCCGCCACCAGCAGCAGTCCCAGCGCCAGGGTCACCAGCCGCGCCGCCGCCATGTCATACTTCAGCCTGAAACCGAAGAGTGCCCGCGCCATCGTCAGCAGCGCCGGATAGGCCGGAAACCAGCTCGCATTGACCAGCGCATGCCACACATGGTGCTGCATCGCATCGGAGAGGTTCAGGTACGCAATCGAATCTCCCTGGCTGCCGCTGCCTCCAAGCCAGGCCTGCAGCAAACAGCCCGCGCCCAGTCCCGCATACAGCACATAATCTGCTCTGCGCGGCGGCTCGGTTCGCCCGTTGCCGGGATCAGTTTGCATACTCTCTGGAACCATCTTCCCTCGCATAACATGCCGCTTGTTTGTGGTGGGAGTGTGCGTGCAGAACCCAGCATACCTTATGCCATCGCATGGCAGGCGCTCAGAACAGCCCGTACTTCTTCGGCATCTCGATGCCAAGATGTTCATACGCGGCGCGTGTGGCCACGCGTCCTCTCGGTGTGCGGTCCAGAAATCCGATCTGGATCAGGAACGGCTCATACACCTCTTCCAGCGCATCTTCTTCCTCCGCCAGCGCGGCCGCCAGCGTGTTCAGCCCCACCGGCCCGCCGTCATACTTCTCAATGATGGTCCGCAGCAGCCGCCGGTCCAGTTCGTCAAAGCCGTGAGCATCTACCTCCAGCAGCTCCAGCGCCTTCTGCGCGGTGGCCCGGTCAATCACGCCGCTTCCGCGCACCTGCGCGTAATCGCGTACGCGCCGCAGCAACCGGTTGGCAATACGCGGAGTCCCGCGCGACCGCATCGCAATCTCCGCCGCGCCGTCCTGATCGCAGGCCACGCCCATCACCACCGCCGAACGCTCCACCACGATGCGCAACTCGTCATCGGTGTAGAACTCCAGCCGCAGCAAGATTCCAAAGCGGCTGCGCAACGGCGAGCTCAGCAGCCCCGGCCGCGTGGTCGCCGCCACAAACGTGAACGGCTTGATCTCCATCACATGGGTGCGCGCCGCCGGTCCCTGCCCGATGATGATGTCCAGCTTGTAATCTTCCAGCGCGGTGTAGAGCTTCTCTTCCAGCACCGGCTGCAGGCGGTGAATCTCATCCAGAAAAAGCACCTGGCGTTCGCGCAGGTTGGTCAGAATCGCGGTCAGATCGCCCTGGATCTGCAGTGCGGGGCCGCTGGTCTGCTGAAAACCGACGTCAAGCTCGTTGGCGATGATGGTCGCCAGCGTCGTCTTGCCCAGCCCCGGCGGCCCGAAGAGCAGCACATGGTCCAGCGCCTCGCCGCGGCTGCGAGCCGCCTCCAGCGCGATGGCAAGCTGTTCCTTCGCCTTGGTCTGGCCAATGAATTCATTCAGCCGCGCCGGCCGCAGCTTCAGTTCAAACACATCGTCGTCGTCCACCTTGCCGGCAGACACAATCCTCTCCGCATCCGCACCCTTCGCGCCGCGGTTCAGGTCCATCGCTTTTTTCTTTGGGTAATCCACTAGGGCGATGGTAAAGCGAAGACACTAACTGCGCAATCCATCTCGTGTGAATCGCATATTGCGAAATAGCCGATTCGCCGAATGTCCATCTCACCCGCTAGAATTCCTCGCATGAGCTCTTTGCTGCGTCACACCGTACTCTGCACCGCCCTGCTCGCCATCGGCACACTCTTCGCGCAAGCCACCGCACCCCGCACCTTTGAGCTCGACCCTGCCGCCCTGGTCAAAGCCAAAGCTGCCGCCGACCCGAAGCTGCTCGCGCTGGCGAAGCAGGAGGCTGACAAGGCAATGCGCATGCCCGTCGTCCCCATCACGGCCAAGACGCAGACGCCGCCCAGCGGCGACAAGCGCGATTACATGAGCATGGGCACCTACTGGTGGCCCAATCCGGACACGCCCAACCATCTGCCCTACGTGCGCCACGACGGTCTGCACAATCCAGAGGCCGCGCAGATCAAGGACCATGAATCGCTTGACCACATGGAGAAGACCGTCCACACCCTGGCGCTGGGCTACTACCTCACGGGCGATGAGCGCTACGCCGCCCGCGCTGCCGAGCATCTGCGCACCTGGTTCATCACGCCCGCCACGGCGATGCATCCCAATATGAAGTACGCGCAGTACATTGCCGGCGTGAATGAAGGCCGCGGCGCAGGCATTCTGGATTCGCGCTACCTTCCGCTGGCGATTGATGCCGACGGCATGATCGCCGGCTCAAAGAGCTGGACCCCGGCAGATGAAGCCGCCCTGCACCATTGGTTCGCCGATTTCTACGTGTGGCTCACCACATCAAAGAATGCGCACGACGAAGACAAGGCTCCCAACAATCACGGCTCCTGGTTCCAGGAGCAGATCGCGCCCATCGCCCTCTACCTCGGCAAGACGGACGATGCCCGGGCCATTGAAAAGCGCGTGCACGATGTCCGCATCCCATCGCAGATTGACGCCGCCGGTATGCAGAAGTATGAGATGGTCCGCACCCAGTCGTTCTCCTACAGCGCCATGAACCTGGAAGCCCTTACGCTCAACGCCGCCATCGGCGAACGCGTCGGCCTGGACCTCTACCAGCCCGCCGCTCCCGGTGCGCCTGCCATCCTGACCGCCATCAACGCGCTCATGCCCTACGACGCGCAGCACAAGTGGCCGCACCAGCAGATCAGCGCCAACAAAGAGAACTCTCTCTGCCCCGCGCTGATCATGGCCGCCGCCCACACCCACGACGCAAAATACACCGACGCGCTCCAGCGCTTCCGGTGCGAGATTAACGCCGAATCCATGCTCCGGCTGGCAGCAAAATAGATTCCCCTGCAAACGCCCATGCGCTTTATCGCCTTTGCCACCGCACTCATCAGTGCATCGCTCGTCGCGCAGACTCCCGCACCCAAAGCCGCGCCGCGCGTCTTCCAGATGAGCCCTGCTGCGCTGCTGCAGGCCAAGGTTCATCCCAGCCCGGAACTGCTGGCCAAAGCGCGCCACGATGCGGACAGCGCCCTGCGCCAGCCCGTACCGCTGATCACCGCCAAGACGCAGACTCCACCCAGCGGTGATAAGCACGACTACATGAGCATGGGCGCATACTGGTGGCCCAATCCTGACACTCCCGACCACAAACCCTACGTCCGCCACGATGGCCTCCGCAATCCCGAAGCCACCACCATCCCGGACAATCTCAATCTCTGGCACGCGGTCAAGCAATCGCGCATGCTCGCGCTCGCCTATTACCTGACCGGCGATGAGCGCTACGCCGAGCACGCAGCCCTGCTGCTGCGCACATGGTTCATCACGCCGGCCACCGCCATGCATCCTAACCTGGAGTACGCGCAGTACATTCCCGGCATCAACGTCGGGCGCGGCAGCGGAATCCTGGATGGCAGCGTGCTGCCGCAGGTAATTGATGCAGCCGGTATGCTCGCCGGCTCGCCCCACTGGACCACGGCGGACGAAGCCGCGCTGCACCACTGGTTCACCGACTACTACGTCTGGCTCACCACCTCAAAAAATGGAATGCACGAGTACCTCGCGCCCAACAACCACGGCTCCTGGTACGCCGAACAGGCCGGGCCCATCGAACTCTACCTGGGCAAGACTGGCGCGGCCCGCGCCCGCTATCAAGCCGTCCGCACCGAGCGCATTCCGGCACAGATTCCCGCTGACGGTCTACAGCCGCTTGAGATGGTGCGTACCCAGTCATTCTCTTACAGCGCGTTTAATCTGGAAGCACTCACGCTCGCGTCTATCACCGCGCAGCAGCTTGGCGTGGACCTGTTCCAGCCCGTCAAAACCGGCGCTCCCGGCCTGCTGACCGCGCTGGATGCTCTGCTGCCCTACGACGCACAGCATAAATGGCCGCATGAGCAGATTACGGACCACAAAGAAGGCACGCTCTGTCCGGCGCTGATCATTGCCGCCGCGCACACGCACGACGCGAAATACACAGACGCGCTGCAGCGCTTTGCCTGCAAGCCCACCGCGGCGCAGATGATCCAAGCTCCGCCCGCTTAGAGCATTTTTGTTTCAAGTATTCGTATCGGCTGGCTAACGAGATCAATCCAGATTGCCAGAGTAGCCCAACTTTGCCTGGATAACCAGATTGTCTGGATAACCGTATTACCTGAATAGCGGATTGACGGGATACTCAGCTTACCGGAATAGCCGTATTGTCTGGTGAGTCGTATTGCCGGAAGAGTCGTATTGCCGGGAGAGTCGTATTGCCGGGATAGTCGTATTGCCGGGATAGCCGGATAGCCGGGATAGCCGGATAGCCGGATTGCCGGGATAGCCGGATTGCCGGGATAGCCGGATTGTCTGGAGAGTCGTATTGCCGGGATTAAGCCCCCGGCTTCAGCCGGGGGGAGTGGGGCTTCAGCCCCACGGAAGTCAGCACAGCAAAGCAGCGGGCTTTAGCCCCGGAGACCGCCTTCTATCTAAATCGAGAATGCCCTAACTCGCCAGCCACTTCCGCAGCCGCAACTGAGTGATCTGGCGTTGCTGCTCCGCCGCCTCACGCAACTCCGATGCGTCATCATTCTTCATGCGCGCTTCCAGAATGCCGAGCATCTCCGCCGCCGACTTTCCAGTCGCACACACAATGAAGATGCGCCCGAACCGCGCCTCGTAGCGCGCATTGCCTTCGCGCAGCGCAGCCTTTGCCGCGTCATCCGGATTGGCCGCGCCCTGTTCCCCCGCGGACCAGTGCAGCGACTTCTCAGTCGCCGCCTTCGCATGGCTCTGCCCAATGCGCGGATGGCTGTCAAACGCCTGCTGCCAGTCGCTCTCCGGCAGCGCCCACCACACGGCATCCGACGCTGCCAACAAATCCTCTTCGCTTGCGAACGGCCGCCGCGCAGCCAGCTTCGCCGCCCACGCGGCTGACCCGCAGCACGGCAGCACCGTCAGCGCCGCCTGCACTGAATTCATCGCGTTCCATTCCGCCAACGTCATCGGTACTCTTCCCCTCGCGGCGCACCCTCAAATTTCGAATCTGCGAAGACGCACTCGCCGCGCAGATACGTGGCCTTCACCACCCCGCGCAACTGCTCGCCCATATACGGCGAAATCTTGTGCCGGTAATGCAGCGCATCTTCCTTCACCACAAACTTCGCAGCGTCATCCAGCACCACAAAATTCGCATCGCAACCGGCGCGCAAAGCCCCCACGCGCTCCTGCAAACCCGCCAGCTTTGCCGGAGCAGCGCTCATCCAGCGCACCAGCTCGCTCAAACCAAAGCCACGCCGCACACACTCCGTCCACATCACCGGCAGCGCAACGCTCAGGCTGGCGATGCCGCCCCACGCCTCGTCAAATCGCCCCGTCTCCGCCTTCTTCATCTCCGGCGGACACGGCGAATGGTCCGTCACCACCATGTCAATCACGCCCGTGCGCAGCCCCTCCCACAGGCCATCGCAGTTGGCCGCGCTGCGGATGGGCGGCGCGCACTTGAACTGCGTCGCTCCGTCCGGAATCTTCTCCGCCGCGAAGTGCAGGTAGTGCGGGCAGCTCTCCACCGTGAGCGGCAGCCCTTCCGCCTTCGCCGCGCGCAGCATCTCCAGCGCCTGCGCCGTGGCCAGATGCACGATGTGCAGGTGAAATTTGTACTCGCGGCACAGCCGGATCATCAGCGCAATCGCTTCCAGCTCCGCCGCATCCGGGCGCGAGGCCAGATACGTCGCATACCGCCGCCAGTCCGCGCCGTGCAGAGTCTCCGCGGCAGCGTCAATCGGCCCGGCCAGCTCGGCATGAACCAGCAGCGGCAGCCCGGTCCGTGCAATGTGCGGCAGCGCGCGCTCCAGCTCTTCCAGGTGGATCATGGTGAAACCTTCGCAGCCCGGATAGATCAGGAAGCACTTGTACCCCGGCACACCGGCCGCCGCCAGCGGCTCCAGGTGCTGCTGGTTATCAGCCACCGCTCCGCCCCACGCCGCCCAATCCACCCTGCACTGGCCTGCCGCGGCTGCGCGCTTTATCTCCAGCGCCGCCACCGTGGTGGTCTCCGGCAGGCAGTTCAGCGGCATATCCACCAGTGTGGTGTATCCGCCGGCCGCCGCCGCCCGCGTTCCCGTAGCAAAGCCCTCCCACTCCGTGCGCCCCGGCTCATTGATGTGCACATGCGTGTCCACCAGCCCGGGCAGAATCACCGCCGAACCGAAATCCCGCACGGTTGCATCTGCCGGGATTTCACTTCGCCCGCAGACATCCACGATCCTGCCGTCTTCCACCAGCAGCGCGCCGTCGCGCTCGCCTTCGGGCGTCACCAGCCGCGTCGATAAGTAGGCATATGCCATAATTAATTACGTCCTTCCAGAGTGACCCTCGCTCCTTCAAAAATGCTACATGGAGCCGGTGTCCGTGGTGATTCGGCCACCCTGGTTTGAGTACCGCCCAAATTCCACGCAAAGGCCAGAGTTCCCCATGCAGGGCAATCCTATTTTTATGCAACAGGCTATTCGCCTCGCAACTGAAAACGTGACCAGCGGCAACGGCGGCCCGTTCGGCTGCGTCATCGTGCGCAACGGCGAAGTGGTAGCCACCGGCACCAACCAGGTCACCCGCGATAACGACCCTACGGCCCATGCCGAAGTCGTCGCCATCCGCGCCGCCTGCAGCAAACTGGGCTCGTTCCAGCTTGCAGAGTGTGAAGTGTACACCAGTTGCGAGCCCTGCCCCATGTGCCTGGCCGCCCTCTACTGGTCGCGCTGCTCCGCCATCTACTACGGCAACAGCGCCGCTGACGCCGCCAGCATCGGCTTTGACGACGCCTACCTCTACGACGAACTCCGGCGGCCCATCGCCGAACGCAGCATCCCGACCCGCCGCCTGCTCGCAGGCGAAGCCTTCTCCAGCTTCGCTGCCTGGCGCGAAAGCACAAACCGCATCGACTACTAGCAACCCAGGAAGAGAATCGAAATCATGCCAGTCCGCAAGCCATCCCGCTCCGCCGTCAAGAAATCGCCCCGCCCCACCCGCGTCGCCCTCATCGGCTTCGGCACCGTGGGCCAATCCGTGGTGCGCGTGCTCGCCGCGCAGAAGTTTCCCGGTATTGAGCTGACCCACATCTTCAACCGCAATGTGGCGCTCAAGCAGGCTCTGCCGGCCGCCAAGTACGTGCCCGCCACCACCAAATGGACGGAGAATGTGGACGACGTGCTGAATTCCAGCGCGGATGTAGTGATTGAGCTGACCGGCGGGCTGGATCCCACTGAAAAGTGGCTGCGGCGCGCGCTCGCCGGCGGAAAATCCGTCGTCACCGCCAACAAACAGCTCATCGCCTATCGCGGCCCCGCGCTTGCCAAACTGGCGCAGGCGAACAAGGCCCACCTGCTCTACGGCGCTGCCGTGGCTGGCGGCGTTCCCGTGATTCCCGGCATCTTACAGGGCCTCGGCGGTGAGAAGGTAGCCCGCATCAGCGGCATCCTGAACGGCACCTGCAACTACATCCTTTCGCGGATGGAGACCGGCGCAGACTACGCTGAAGTCCTGGCCGACGCGCAGCAGCTTGGCTATGCTGAAGCCGATCCTTCCGCCGATGTGGACGGCCACGACGCCCGCGCCAAACTCGTTATCCTCACCCGCATCGCCATGCACGCTGATATTGATCCGGACGCCTTCTCCGCGCAGAGCATCCGCCCCATCTCCGCCGTCGATTTCGCATACGCAGGAGAGCTGGGCTGCACCATCCGCCAGGTTTCGCAGGCACAGCTTGAGGGCAGCACCGTCCGCGCGCGTGTCGCGCCCATGCTGGTGCCGGATGAGTCGCCCATCGCCTGGTCGCACGGCACGCAGAACATGGTCGTCACCAGCGGCACCTTCGGCGGAGACGTGGTCTTCTCCGGCCACGGCGCGGGCGGTAAGCCTACAGCTGTCGCCGTAGTGTCTGACCTGCTCGCCGTCTCACAGAAATCGGCTCCCGTCAGCCTGCCCATCCGCCGCCGCCAGGTCACCAGCGAATTCCTCGCGCCGCACTACCTGCGCTTCGTAGTGGATGACAAGCCCGGCATCGTCTCCGCCATCTCCGGCGCGCTGGCCAAGGTCGGCGTGAACATCGACAGCATCCTGCAGCGCCCCGGCTATCCCAAGGACGCACTGCCCTTCGTCGTCACCACCGAGCCCTGCCTGACCTCGGTCATCGAAAAGGCCGTCCGCTCCATCGCCAAGATGCCCTGCATGCTGGAGAAGCCGCTGTGCCTGCAGATTCTCGAAGTCGCCGACAAAGAATAGTGCTGCTAATCAGAAGGCCCAACATCTCCACGAGATGTTGGGCCTTCGTTTATTGGTCTGTCATCCTTTGTTTTGGTCTGTCATTCTGAGCGTAGCGAAGAATCTGATTCTCTACCGAAATGCACGCCTCACCCATGCATCGGGTGCCCCAGGTCTCGCATCTGAGACCTGGGACATCGTCGCTTCGCGACGACGCGCGAAGCGCAGTGCCACTACAAATAAAAAGGCCCATCACATCTGCGATGGGCCTTTCTGTTTCTGTTGTGCAGCACTCAGTACGTTGGCAGGCTCGGGTCGATCTCCGTCGCCCAGGCGTTGATCCCGCCGACGAGATTGACCACCTTCTTGAAGCCTGCTTCTTTCAACTGCAACGCCGCCGACTGGCTGCGCGCGCCGCTGCGGCACTGGACCACGATCTCTTCTTCCTTATGCGGCACCAACTCGTTCAGGCGCGAAACCACCTCGCCCAATGGAATCAGCGTGCTGCCCGCGATCTTTGAGATCTCATACTCATACGGCTCGCGCACGTCGAGCAGGAACGGCTTCTCGCCCGCATCCAGCCTGCGCTTGTACTCCTGCACTGTGATCTGCGGAATGCCGTCTTTTTCCGGCGCATTGGCGACCTCCGGCTTGGCCGGTGCGATGCCGCAGAACTGGTCGTAATCGATCAGCTCCGTCACCGTGGGGTGCGTGCCACAGACCGGGCAATCCGGATTCTTGCGCAGCTTCAGCGTACGGAACTTCATCGCCAGCGAATCCACCAGCAGCAGACGCCCAATCAGCGGCTCGCCCACGCCCAGGATCAGCTTGATGGTCTCCGTCGCCTGAATTACGCCGACAAGCCCGGGCAGAATGCCCAGCACACCGCCCTCCGCGCACGAAGGCACCAGCCCCGGCGGCGGCGGCTCAGGATACAGGCAGCGATAGCACGGACCATCCTTGGTGGCGAAGACGCTGGCCTGTCCCTCGAAGCGGAAGATCGAGCCATACGCATTGGGCTTGCCGCTCAGTACACAGGCATCGTTCACCAGGTAGCGCGTCTGGAAGTTGTCCGTGCCGTCGGCCACGATGTCGTAGTCCCGGATGATCTCCATCGCGTTCGCGCTGGTCAGCATGGTCTCATGCTTCACAATCTTCATGTGCGGATTCAGCGCGTTCAGCTTCTCCGCCGCCGAATCAATCTTGGGCCGTCCCACATCCGCGGTGGAGTGGATGATCTGCCGCTGCAGATTGCTCTTGTCCACCACATCAAAGTCCACCAGCCCAAGCGTGCCAATGCCCGCCGCCGCCAGGTAGAAAGCCAGCGGCGAACCCAGCCCACCCGTGCCCACGCACAGCACCTTCGCGGCCTTCAGCTTCTTCTGCCCCTCCAGCCCAACCTCGGGCAGGATGAGATGGCGCGAGTAGCGCGCAATCTCATCATTATTCAGATCGGGCAGCGTGGTGGCTGCGGTCTCTCCTGCAGTTGCAATTGCCATAGGGTCACCTCAACTTTTCCAACTTGTTATTCCGAGCTTCACTATCTCAATCTTGTCATTCTGGGCTTCACTATCTCCATCTTTTCATTCTGAGCTTCACTATCTCAATCTTGTCATTCTGGGCTTCACCCTCTCAATCTTTTCATTCCGGGCTTCACCCTCTCCATCTTGTCATTCTGAGCGAAGCGAAGAATCTCAACGGCCCGTTCCCAGTGAATTCTTCATCAGCACCAAAAATTTCACCGCACTGCGTGAAGCAATTCGCAGCCCGCGCAGGACCCGCCCGCAATAGACGGAATGATCGTCAGCGAATCGTTCTCGCCCACCTTCGTCGCTTCCTTCTCCGGCAGGTAGCGGATGTCGTCGTCATTCAGGTACAGGTTCACGAACGAGCGCAGCTTGCCATCTTCGGTGAAGAGATGCTTCTTCAGGTCGGGATACGCGGCAGTGAGCGCTGCCAGCGCATCGCTCACGGTTGCGCCCTCAACCTGCACGCTCGCCTGCTTGCCGGCATACTGGCGAAGCGGCGTTGGGATATGAATTTCCATAATCGAAACTTCCTTTCGTGTTGCCAAATCTGTCATTCTGAGCGCAGCGAAGAATCTGCTTCTCGCCGGGTGCCCCAGGTCTCGCTTCTGAGACCTGGGATATCGTCGCGCAGCGGCGACGCGCGAAGCGCAATGCCACCACAACTACAACCGCTCAGGCCCTGCGAATCTCAATCGGCTCATCCAAAAACTTCTTATCTTCCTCACTCGTTCCCGTCAGCAGAAACGAATTCGTTATCGCGGCTTTGCCCTGCTCCACCGCGGTAATCACATACGAACAGCCGATCCAGTGCGCTTCCGCAAAATCCGTGACCGACCACTGTGCCGGATGGTCAGGGTGCGAGTGGTAGAAGCCCACGATATCCAGCTTCTTCTCCCGCGCCTGCCGCTGGATCTTCACCAGCTCCTGCGGTGAGATGTTATAGCGGTTGTGCGCGGAATCCGTCCGCGTATTGCCTGCGCGCACTGTCTCAATCACCGCATTGTCCTCATCGCCTGCATGACCCAGCAGAACGCCGCAACACTCATGCGGATACGTCTCTTCGCCATGCGCGCGGATAGCATCGTATTCAGTCTTTAGCAGTTTCAACATCTTTCTGATCCCTGTTCCCCGTCTTACTGCTCCTCGTCCCAGAAGCGTTCGCTCAGATACTTGTCAGCCGAGTCGCACAGGATGGTCACAATCGTCGCCTCGCGGCCCGCGGCAACTTCTTCCTTCGCCAGTTGCAGCGCCGCCGTCACGTTCGCGGCAGACGAGATGCCCACCAGGATGCCCTCCACGCGGCCCATGCGCTTGGCATTGCGGTACGCCTCTTCCGTGGAGATCTCCAGTTGCCGGTCCGCAATCGACGGGTCCCATATCGCCGGCTTCATGGCCGATTCCATGTGTTTCATCCCCTCCAGCCCGTGAAACGGCGAATCCGGCTGCATGGCAATGCACTGCACGGTGGGATTCAACTCCTTCAGCCGTCGCGTGGTGCCCATGAACGTACCACTGGTGCCCACGCCGGTCACAAAATGCGTGAGCTGCCCTTCGGTCTGCTCCCATATCTCATTGGCGGTGCCGCGATAGTGGGCACGCCAGTTATTCTCATTCGAATACTGGTCGGCGTAAAAATATTTGTCCGGGTCGGCGCCGGCCAGCTCGCGCGCCTTCAGGATCGCGCCGTCGGAGCTCAGGTCCGCGTCCGTCCACACAATCTCCGCGCCGTAGCCCTCCAGCAGCCGCTTGCGCTCGGGCGAGACATTCGTCGGCATGGCTAGCTGCACAGGAAATCCCAGCGCCGCACCCAGCATGGCATACGCAATGCCGGTGTTGCCGCTGGTCGCGTCCAGCAGAACGCGCTCCGGCCGCTGCGGCCCCAGCTCACCAGCCTCAAACGCTGCGCGCACAATGCTTGACGCAGCCCGGTCCTTGACCGATCCGCCCGGATTGGCCCACTCCGCCTTGCCCAGGATCTGCACCCCCGGCAGATCGCCGGCAATCTTATCCAGCCGCACCAGGGGCGTGTTGCCGATGCGCTGCAGGATGGTCGAACCCAGGGTTTTACTCTTGGTAATCACAGTTTTCACTTTCAGATTGAGGAAGTTATCGGGGGAAGAACGCGGTCCGGTACAAGCTCGCCAGTAAGGGGTGCGGAGCTAGGCGCAACAACAGCGCATTGAAGCGGAACCGTGAATGTGCGACAGTGAAAGCGGGCTGTGCATTGTCTCCAGTGTACCGTATTCGTACGAAATCACGCGGCCCGGGCTTGTTCCGCCCATCTTGATGGAAGTCTTCACCAGGTGTGAACCTCATGTTTCATAAGTCTGCAAAAAAGAGCTTTGACGATATTCTGGCCAGTCTCGGCAACCACAAATTTGATGTAGCCCCGGCCTCAGAGGGTGCAAAACGCATTGGCGGCCCCCAGACCGTGCGCGTGTCGCGCCATGGCTGCTCCGCCGAGCTCGCCCCCGTTGCCGATAAGAAATCCGAAGCGGTGACTGAGATCATCGTCCGCCCCGGTTTTGTGCTGGGCGGCGAGATCGCCCGCCTGCTGGACCGCGGCTACCAGAAGTTCCTGAAGACCTCAAAGCTGGAGATTCCGGCCACAGCCGACCACCTGCGCGCCATCCATCTTTTTCACGAGGAGTTGAATGAGGCCATCGGCGCGACCAGCCTCTACAACGAGGCGCTGGGCAGCACCAGCGACCGCTACCACTATGACCGTCTGGTCGGGCGCAATTAGAGGCTGATTCTCAAGGCACCTGGGGTAGCTCAGGACTTTAGCCTTGCATCCATTGCCACCGCCGCAATACGCAAGGCTTTAGCCCCGCATGCAGCCGTTCCCGCTCTAGTGCTGCGGCGTTTTAATCAGCGGCGATGGGTCATAGCCCTTTTGTTCCATGTGGGTCAGGATCTGGCTCATGGTCGCTTCGCTCAGCTGCGGCGTGCGGCTCAGAATCCATAGATACTTGCGCGAAGGTTCACCGACCACGGCATAGCTGTAATCCGGCGCCAGGTCGATGACCCAATAGTTTCCCCAAAATGGCCAGAAGAATGTGACCTTCAGCCTGGCATTGCTGGCCGCGTCCGCCACCACGGCCTTGCCCTTGGAGATCTTCACCGTGCCATTCGCCAGCTTGCAGGCGTTCAGCACCTCCATCCGGCCATCGGCCAGCGGCGTGTAAGAGGCGGTAGCATCGGCCACGCAGTTGCGCTCAAACCAGTTGGGATAGCGCGCAATCTCATACCAATGGCCGCTGTAACGCTTCAGATCGACATGGGCCACAGTTTGCAGCGGCAGGGTCTCGGCCAGGGCCCGATGCACCATCACAACGGAGGCAAGCAGCAGAATGGCGAGGAGGAACGTGCGGGCTTTCATGCAGATTTTGATGCTTTCTCCATCCGGTTTTACTGCCCGCGAACGCGTTGCCATTCGCGATACACATCACTCTTGCCCAGGCCGCGCTCCCTGGCCACTCGCTTCAGCGCATCTTTCTCGCTCAGACCGCCTGCGATAAGCCCGCGAATCTCCTCCACCATGGAGCCGCTTGCCTTCTCCGCAGTGGCTTCATCGCTCAGCAGCAGCACAATCTCCCCGCGCACCGCATCGCGCGCGGCCAGGGTAGCCCGCACCTCCGCCGCCGGCCCGCGCAGAAACTCCTCATGCAGCTTGGTCAGTTCGCGCGCCACCACCACGGCATGGGCCGCGCCGAAGACCGTCTCCACATCCGCCAGCGTATCCAGAATGCGGTGCGGCGCTTCGTAGAAGATGTGCGTCGCCGCAATCGGTTTGTCATCCTGGGCCGCGGGCGAAGGCTCTGCTTTTGCTTTTCCCGCCAGCCCCTCCAGCGCCGTCTTGCGCTGCCCCGGCTTGCTGGGCAGAAATCCGTGAAACACAAAACTCTCCGTCGATAACCCGCTGGCGATCAGCGCGCTGATCGCGGCATTCGCACCGGGAACCGGAAACACCGGCACGCCCGCTGCAATCGCCGCCTGCACCACGCGGCCGCCGGGGTCAGCAATGCCGGGCGTACCCGCATCGCTCACAATGGCCACGCGGCCGCCTGCCTGCAACTGCTGCAGCAGGTCGTCGGCGCGCTCATTTTCATTGTGCAGGTGGTAACTTACCGTCGGCTTTTTAATTTGGAAGTGATTCAGCAGCTTCTGTGTCTGCCGCGTATCCTCACATGCAATGCGGTCCACGCTCTGCAGCACGCGCAAGGCGCGCAGGGTGATGTCTTCCAGGTTGCCGATGGGCGTGGCGACAAGATACAGGCCCGGAGCCAGCGGCTTCTGCTCGGTGTCGCTCACTCTTCCGTGCTCCGCTCGCGTTGTGTCTCGGCGAAGAGGCCGAGTGATTGTCTCAGGTTCTGCACCGTCACGATGCCCACCACGCGTTCGCCCTCCACCACGGGAATCAGCTCCAGTGAGCGCCCTGACATCATGCCGCGGAAGACCGAGCCCAGCGTATCTTCAGGCTGCGCCGCTTTGAATCCGCGCAGCATGATGCCCTGCACATAGCCGTTACCTTCGCGGTGCAGAGCATCCAGAATGCCCGCGCGCGATACCACGCCCACAATGCTGTTGCCACGCAGCACGGGAAAGATATCCTGCAGCGTGTGAACTGATTTGCTCACCGCGTCCTCATAGGTGTCCGATGCGGAGAGCATGGTGAAGTCCGTGAGCATGATGTCGCGCATCTTCACCGTGTCCACCACGGATTGCAGCACGTGTCCCTGCTCTTCCATCTGCCCTCCCATCAGCACAAAGAAGCCCGCCATCACCACCCACGCGCTCTGGAAGAAGAGCACGCCCGCCGCGATCAGCAGGAGCGACAGCAGCATGCCCAGCCCGGCCGCCATGCGCGTGGCCGTGGCCGAATCGCGCGTGCGCACCAGCTCCGCGCGCACAATTCTGCCCGCATCCAGCGGATAGGCGGGCAGCAGATGAATCGCACCCAGCGCAATCTGCAGCCACAGCAGGCTGCGGATAAGGTGCAGCGATGTCATGAACGGGCGCTCCAGCACATTCAACTGCGAGGTGGCGCCGTAGATAAGCCCGGCGAGCAGAGCGGCAAACGCAAAGTTCGCCGCCGGCCCTGCCATGGCAATGGCCTTCTCCGCGCGCTGCCCGCTGGCTGACTCATCGCGCGCGCTGCTGAATGCCAGCAGGCCGCCGATGGGCAACAGCAGCACCCCGCGCAGGTTCATGCCGAAGTAAGCCGCGACGCCCGCCCGCGCGATCTCGCGCACGGCAATGGCCAGCAGCAACGCCAGCCAGAGCGCCATTCCGCGCGCCGCGGAGCCGCCCACGCCGCTTGCCTCTGCGATGCTGAGCCCCAGCAGCAGAACGAAGAACGTGTGTATCCGGACCTCAACGCCCAGCACCCGCCCCAACGGAAATGACCATCCACGTATCAAGCAATTGCCCTCGTCAGTATTGTAGGCGGGCGCAGGCCGCTTTGCAGTGCCCCAGCCGGATACACTGGAACCTATGCGCATTATTGCCGGGGAATATCGCTCGCGGATTCTGGCTGCTCCGCGCGGCATGGAGACGCGGCCTACCAGCGACCGGCTGCGCGAAACTCTGTTCAACGTGCTGGCTCCGCGCATTGCCGGCGCGCGCTTTACCGATCTCTACGCCGGTTCCGGCGCGATTGGGCTGGAAGCGCTCAGCCGGGGCGCGCTGCACGTTCACTTTGCTGAGAATGCTGCGCCTGCGGTGACCGCCATTCGCGAAAACCTGAAGCTGCTCGGCATCAGCCGCAACTTCATGCTGCACGAACGCTCTGCCCTGGCCGCTCTCGACAAACTGCAGCAACAGCAGAGCCTGCAGGACATCATCTTTCTGGACCCGCCCTACGAAGCCGCCAAAGAGTATGAGCAGGTGCTTGGCCTGCTGGGCAGTGCAGCCTCCGTCCGGCTGCTGGCTGCAGATGCTCTGGTGATTGCGGAGCACGCAAAACGCACATCGCTTGCCCCGCGCTACGGCATACTGGAACGCACCCGCGAACTGAAACAGGGCGACGCCGCAATCAGCTTCTACCAGCGCATCGTGGAATTACCGGCCTGATTCGCCGTTTGGTTCCGCGGCCTGCACATGAGAAATTCACAGCATATACTTACTCTGTCATTCTGAGCGCGAACGGGGTCCCCGGCAAGCGCACTTGCTTGCTGGGGTGGAAGCGAAGAATCTGCTTCTGTAGTTTGTCATTCCGAAGCGCAGCACGCGGAATCTGCTTTTCGAGGATTTACCTCCAGTCAAACCCTGTTGCTTCTTCAACCAACATTGCCGAGTCATTCTGAGCGAGCGTCACCGGGGTCCCCGGCAAGCGCATTTGCTTGCTGGGGTGGAGTAGCGAGCCGAAGAATCCAGACAGTGCTGGCGTCACCGATACAGCCAACAAGCTTTTCAACCATAGCTGTCTTCCCACAGCGAAGAATCTGCTTTTCGAGGATTTGCGACATCGGCGAACCCCGTTATTTGTTCAACGGAACTTTGGACTCACCACACGAAGTGCAGAGGAGAAAATTATGCCTATGAAGAATCCGCCGCATCCCGGCGATTTTATTCGAACAGAGCTCGTTGCAGCTTCCGGGCTGACCGTGACCGCAGCCGCCAGGGCGCTGGGCGTGCCGCGGCCCACGTTGTCGAGCCTGCTCAACGGCAAAGCCTACCTCTCAGGGACAATGGCTCTCCGTATCGAAAAGGCGTTTGGCCTAAAGATGGACACGCTCATGCGGATGCAGTCTTCGTACGACATTGCCCAGACACGCAAGCGCGAAGGTGAAATCAGCGTGCGGCGCATCCCCTTGCGGGCTACGGCTTAGGGCTGGTGAAAGCTCAACGATCAGAGGATTATGTATGCTGTCCCCGGATTACCCCATCGGCTTGTCGTCCATATTGCTGTTGGGCCGCTGGAGCCGGAGGCGGCGGAGCACACCCTGTCCCAGTTGTGTTTGCCTCACATTGGTCTGGACTCCGACCCATCGACAAATCAAGGTGTCCATCGGGATCAATTCTGGCCAGCGGATTGTTTCCAGCGTATGCGTACAGGTTTAGCGACTGTGGATCGTCGAGCTTGGCATACGGCACAGGCTCTTCCTTCGCGCTCCAGTCCGGCGACATGAACCGTCCCATCGTACTACTGTAGTAGCGCGCCTCGAAGTAATCGAGCCCCGATTCCGCATCGCGTTCTTTGCCGGTAAACTTGTACGCAAAATACACGAAGTGAGAAGTGTGGTCATACATCAAGAGGCTCTGAATCGTAGGAATACATTAAACCCTGAGACCCTCTGTCTTGGGAATATCGGAGCGAACCAATAGCTCCGCCGTCGTTTTGCACGAGTGACAGGATGCGAATGGGTTCCAGTTGTGCTGCCTCTGAATGAGGACAGCTCCAACGATAACAAGCAGCAGACAGATCGCAACTAATACCCACCTCTTGAACGGAGTCATCGGAGCTTCTCGTTTGCGATCTTCTTCGGTAACATTACCGTCAACATCATTTGCCCAAGAAAATGTTTTTGCGCGTAGAACTCTTCCCGCACCTAAAACACCACCTAGCAGCAATAACCAGCCTAAAGGTAATCCCATTTCACACTCCTTCAACGACACGTCGCATCGCCTAAATATCCAAAGCTTAGGGTTACACCAGCAGTGACCGTATCCTTAGTACCCGGTATAAATGCGGATGCGCCTAAATTAAATCTGCCTGGGCTGAAGCCAGCCGATGCTCTAAACGGTGTATCAGGTATCGGCACATTGACCTGAGCTCCCCCCTTCGAGCCGGTCTGGGTATAGTTCAGCGATGCTCCACCCGTAGGAATACGGGGACAGCATACATATTCACCTAAATTATGAGACACATCTGGGCGGGTGGCCCATACATTCCTTGAGAATCGCACCATTCTAACTCACCACTAGTCTGGGTGCCCCATTCATCGCGCACTTTGCGATGAGTGGGACATCGTCGCGGCAGCGGCGACTGCCTTTTGTTCGGAGCGGCTCGATAGAATGGTAACGTCGAACTGCTCGCCGGTGTCGTAGTGCCGATAGCTGCTCCACTGCCAGTCCTGCGGTTCGGCGTAATCCGGACAGCATACATATTCCCCAAACCATCAGCACTTACGCGTAGATCTCAGCCTCGAACCGCGACAGCGCCGCGTCATCCCATGCGTGGGTGGAGCGCCGCCAGCTGCTGCTCTGTTCATCCAGAAAATTCGGGAAATCCATTCGGCAATAGCCGCGGCGTGCACCAAAATCGAAGAGCGCCTGTGCGCTGCCGTCGATGTACAGCGCGGCCCGCAGCCCGTCCTTGGACCACTGCACGCTGGCCAGCCGTTCGCGGTCGGCATCGCCCGCCGCCACCCGCGCCGCGCTCACGTTGTAGATCAGCATCGCATCCATGATGGACTGTTCCTGCGTCTCGCGGGAGCGGTCGCAGGCGTAGAAGTAGGCCGCCACGCCCTCATCCTCAAACACCACGGTCCAGGGAACCTGGGTGGAATCCGACGCCAGAAAGGCTCTTCCCAGCTTGAAAGTTAACGAATCCATCTCCCCAAGATACAGGATGCCAATGCCCGCCGCCGCCTCCGCGCTACACTGATATCCAGAGGACAGAGCGCGCGTTGGAACTTGGAAAACATACTTTTCGCATCGGCCGTCCGCAGCGCGTCGCCGCCGTTTTTCTGCTTCTCTTCCTGGTGCAATGCCTGTGGGTAGTGCACCACCAGCAGCTCACCGAGACGGATTACCGGTTTGCCCGCTGCGGACGCGAGATGTGGGAGCGTCCCTCGCCGCTTGCCGGTTACTTCACCACCTGCGGCAACATGCAGGATGGCACCTTCGCCTACCGCGCCGCCGGGCTGCCGCTCACGCTGGAGCGCCTTGCGCTCTCGGCCACCGATCTCTTCCGCAAGCCCGAGAACCGGCTCTACGCGCAAGCCGCCGCCGGGTCTACATGGGAATCGCGCCACCAGCTGCTTGCCGTGAAGTACCTGCTGCACCTGCCCTTCATCGGCTTTGCGCTCTGGCTGGCGGCGGGGCTATGGTGGGTTTCGCGGCGTCTCTTCGGCAACGAAGGCGGCGCGCTGGCGCTGGCGCTCTACACCTTCTGTCCCGCCATCATCCGCTACGCCTGCACCCCGAACAATGAGATCCTCGCCATCTGGGGACTCTACGGCGCGGTGTATGCCGCCATCGGCGTCGCCCATGCGCTGCAGGGGCCGCGGCGCAAGTGGAAACCGCGCATTGTGCTGGTCTCGCTCGCCATCGGGCTTACCGCCTGCGCGCACATTGCCGCCGCCATCATGGCAGTGATCTGGGCCGCGGTCTTCATGCTCTACCTGGCGGAGCGCCGCCGCTCGCAGACCATTCCTATTCTGATCTTCGCGGCCGTCGGCTCGCTGGTGCTGCTCTTCTTCAGCTACAGCCTGCGGCCTGAGCCTTTCAGTTACATCTTCACCGGCGGCGCGGCGCTGATGTGGTTCTCACTGGAAGGCGCGCACCGCTTCTTCGGCTCGCTCAACACTGCGCCCATCACGATTGCCGCGGGCATTGCGCTGGTGCTCTTCGTTGGCGTGCGGCGTTCGCGCTACTTCGGCAATGCCGCGCCGCTGGCCGTCGCGCTCACGCTGCTGCCGCTCATCACCACGCAGGTCATCAGCCAGCCCTGGCTGTGGGCGCTGCCGTTTCTCTTCACCTTCATCGCCGGGGTCTTTGCCGATGCGCTGGAGACGCGTTACCGCAAGCTGTTCCTTGCACTGGTGATCGCGATCATTGCCACCCAGGCGCTGCTCTGCCTGGCTTCGCTGCCTGCGCTCACAACCATTTCGTAGCTAGTTCACCGCCACGTCAAACGCGCCCGTCTCTACCACCGCGCCGTGCTTCATCTGCACAAAGACGCGATAGCTGCCGGCACGCGGAAAGCCATAGGGAAACTCCACCGTATTGCTCACGGGCATCGCCATGCCCGCCATCGCATCCGCCACCATCACCGTTCCCATGGGATGAATGTGCGCGTAGACCGCACCATCCTTTGACACGATGGCAGCATGGCCGCCCATGCCGATGTAGTTCTCCATATTCGAGGGCTCATGCCCCGCTGCGTCCGTCAGTTCCGCGCGCAGCAGCACCCCGGTCTTCACGCGCAGCGCAGCCGGGCACTCCAGGGTCATGTGGAAACCATCGGGCAGCACCGCGGAGCTGCCGCACCCCTGCCCCACGCTGCGCGACACCACGCCGCTGGAATCATCTCCGCTGAGCGGATGGCCCGTCTCCATGGGCAGGTCCGCCGCGGTTCTCGCCGTCTCGGCAATGCCGTCTCCGTGCGCAATGTCGGCGAAGAGCGCAAAGGTTCCCTGCGCCATCGGCGGCATCGTCTCAGTAAACTCCGCCACGTCGCGCCCTGCGCTGACCAGCACGGGATGAAGATGCAGCACGACATCCATCTGCGGCTGCCGGATGGCAAACAGATGCAGCATGTGGCCGTGATCCAGCGTGAGATCGTCCAGCGCGTGACCACCGGCAACCCGCCACAGTTTCACATGCAGCACGCCGTCATCGCCCCACTCTACGCTCATCGTCGGAGCCAGTGACGTGTTCCGCGCGGCGCGCATGGCGCTGTGGGCTGAAGCCGCCATCGCCACCATCCCGCACAGCAGAAGCACCGCCGCACCGCGCCACCCGCGCATCCGCCATAACGAGAAACCCGCAGCCAGCAGCACCAGCCCCGCGCCCGCAAAGACGATGGCGCCCATCCAGCGTCCGCGCGTTCCCATAGATGAGGGCAACGTGACCGGCACCAGCATCTCCCCCGCGCCGCTGCTGCCCCGCACCCGCAAACGCAGCTTCCATAGCCGTGTGGTCGGAATCCAGGCACTGCCCACAAAGCTGCGCTCCGCGGCAAACTGCCGCAGGCTGGAAGGGCGGCCATCGCTGCCGATGGCCTCTATCGCGTCAATCGCCGCACCGGCTGTGCCATCCTCGCGCACATCAATCTCTGCCGCCCCGGGAAGCGTGCCCGGCGGATGCACGCTGACGTAGATGGCATACGGACCGGCATCGCCGCGCACATATACATCCGGCGAGCCAACGTGAGCCCAGCCCGTGACCGTGCACAGCATGACCCCAAGAAACGTTAAATATTCCGGGATGAACTTTTTCTCTCCGCGCATTCTGCCCCTTACTGATCTGCCTGCAGCGAATTGGACCAGCTATGAAAATCTTCCATGTTGAACACGGCCACACCGTTGACCCAGCGCCCCTGCGCGCCGCCGGTTGTCTGGGTGTGCGTGGTGGTTGCGGCCACAGCCGTCAGCGGTATGCGTGCGATCGCATTTTGATTCGTCGGGTAGTTGGGGAATGCCTGGGTGTGCGCCGCGTCCAGCCACCACGGCCCCATAATGTGGCTCGCCATGCCTGACATGGTGACGTACGCATACGTCGCCGAATAAGCAACGGCCTGAATATCGGCATAGACGGCGGAGGTATTGCCGGTCCACGTGGTTGAGGTCACGCCCGTGCTGGACTGGATCTTCGCGTACTGCGATGAATTCTGCGTGAACCACCCCTTGATCTGCGGCACCGAACTGGAGCTTCCCACCATGGCATGATTGGCGAAGTAGCCAGTGGTGGATTCGCTGATCGAAGTGACCGTGCCTCCCTGCTCCGTTCCATTGAACTGCAGGCCGAGAACGTACGGGAAGGCCGGTGCGCCGGTGGAATCGATCGTGACGAAGTACGCGTAGGTGCCGCTGGGGAAATCGGGCGTCACGCAGTAGCGGCCGTTGTACTGGTCCAGATCGCCGGAGTTCGCCGTGTACTGATAATCCTCAATGTAGCGGCCCAGCGGGTACGTGGTCGAGACCGCCGGGCCATACTGCGTAGAGGTGAGCGCATACGTCGCCATCGTAGTGGAGAAGCCCTGCGCCACGGCGGCCCATCCCGGCAGCGACGTGCGCGTGGTGGTGTTGTCAGTGCGCAGTGCGTAGCTTGATACCATGCGCCGCACGCCGGAGCTGGCGCTGGTAGCAGTCGAGTAGCCATACGGCCCGTAGATCGGATAGCCGTCATACGCGTAGCCGAGAATAGGAGAGTGCACCAGGCCCGTTGTCTTTTCTGTGTAGTTGGGCACCAGGTCAGTGGAGCCGAGTTTCTGGATGTTGTCAGAGAGCTGATAGCGCAGGCATACCGGGTTCACGTGATAGTGGTATTCGCCGCTGCCCGGCTGGTGCGCATTGCAGGGATCAAAGGTGACCGCTTCGCCGTACTTGGCATCGCGCCGCCATACTCCGTCACCCGAACCATTCCAGGTGGTGGTTCCACCGGTTCCGCCGGTCCCGCCGGTACTGCCGGTGCTGCTGGTGCTGGCTACGCTGGCCGCGCAGCCGACAATCAGCGCCAGGGCGGCCAGGCCAATCACAATGGCAACTGCACTATATCCAACACAACGGAATGCTCTCTTCATCGCGTGCCCCCATGCTCATTTCTTCTGGCGCAGGCACCGCGACTGCATACAACGCACGGGGCTGCGTCACTGCTCACAGGCAGACGACACCATTCCCCATAACGATTACAGGATGAAAAAATATTCAGTCCGACAGCACACATAGACCTGGGGAAGGAATCGTTGGGCAAATTCTACATGCCGTGATGCACGGCAGGCTATCAGTAAAAGAGCCCATGCAGCCGTGCCTTCGCGCAGATCCAGCCGCGTTCAGGGCCGCCAGCCATCCTGCCCTGCCAGAATCTTCGCAGGCTCATACTGCTTCGCCTCAGCAGCCGTCAGCTGGTGCGAATACGGCTCGCGGGCCGCCGGATTTGCCCCGATGCCGGTCGAATTGTACTCCGCGAAGAAGGCCGTCTTGATGGAGCCGGGCGTGTGCTGCCAGTCGGCCCAACCCTCAGGATCCACCTTCGCGTCCAGCTCCGTGTTCAAAAACACCACCGAGCCGTATGGCCGCCACGGCCTGCCCAGGTAGAGCTTGCCCACGCCGGCGTCCGCCGTCACCTTGCAGTGATCGAAGACGTAGACGCTCTGCCGCTCCGGCGTGTCTTTACTCTGCGCCGTCAGGTAGGCCTGGTTATTCGCGATGGCATGGATCTCGCAGCGCTCGAAGACCGCGTTCGCATCGCCGAAGATGAAATCGATATGGCCTTCAATGTAGCAATCGCGGAAGAGTTGCCGCACCGCGCGGCAGGCGCCGCTGTTCTGCAAGGGAGGCGTGCCGGCCGCGGCGGCTGCGGTCGCTTCAGCAGGCTTCCATGATGGCGCCTGCGCCACGCAATGTCCGCCGCCGCCTGCGTAGAGCGTGTCCTGCGCGCCCAGCAGCCGGACGTGCTCCACTACATCGCGATCGCCGCGCAACATCAACGCCACAGCCTGGTCGCCTTCATGCGGCTCCACCTGCGAGCGCGGATGGTTCACGCTCCAGTCATTCTGCACCGTCATGTTGCGCATCTCGAAGCCGTCGCCGGTCGAGGTCAGCGTGGCCGTCTTGCCGGTTCCACCCCAGTTCCCCGCGTTGGCGTTGAACACCAGCAGCACATCCTGCGGCTGCTGGCCCAGGCCGATGAGATGAACATTGGGCTTGAGGATGTTCACCTTCTCGCGGTAGGTTCCCGGCGCCAGAGTAATCGTGCCGCCCGTCTGCGGCAGCGCATCCACCGCGGCCTGCAGTGTGGTGAACTGACCCGAGCCGTCCGCGGCCACCGTTGCCTTCACCGCCTTTGACGTCAGATGCGCCGTTGCCGCACCCGCCGCCATCGCAACACTCAGCACACCCGCCATCAGACCCACTCCGCGCATTGCATCCTCCATCCATCTACAGCTCGCCGTTCCACTGTATACGCGCCGCGAGTCCCCGCACCAGCCTGCATGGCGTGAGCCGCTTTCGCGTCAATCTGCGCGCTGCCGTGACCGCGCAGAACGCCCGGAAACATGGTGACTAACCTGCCTGCTACCGACCGAAACTGGATTCCCCAGAAGCTATCTATGGGTATTGAAGCTACTTACAGCGAATTGAAGCAGCACCGGCCCGCAGGAGCCTGCCCTCCCTGGCAGTAAGGTACCTCCTCGAAAGCTTTGCCCCACCAAAGTAGATATTTTCTCCGCGGACATCTTTCCCGCATTCACACCGCATCCCAGACCACTGGCTGAATTGCAGCCACCTTGTCGCCTGCTTCCGCCAAACCTGGTCTGGAGGCTGGCGACTATGTTCTGCATGGCTGTTTCTGCAAGCTCTATACCGCGACGCCGGATCACGGTGCGTGGATTAAGCAGATTCATTCAGATACGGGGCTGAAGCCCACTTTGGAGGCAGTAAATGAGCAAGGGAAAGTTTCTGGCAGTTCTTATCATCGCGGTGTGCGTACTTTTCTCCACCGGCACAGCTCTCGCACAATTCAACGGCAGCCTCTCCGGTACAGTGCAGGATCAAACCGGCGCAGTGGTTCCCAATGCCACTGTGACCCTGCTGAATCTGGGCACGCAGCAGACCGTAACCGTCACCACCTCCGGTTCCGGATTTTATAGCTTCAATGAGCTGGCGCCCGCGCATTACAAGCTCACGGTGACGGCCGCCGGGTTCAAGCAATCCGTTCATTCTGATGTGAATGTCTCAGCTGAGACCGCGCGCGATGTGAATGTGAGCCTGACCACGGGCGGCACCACGGAAACCGTGGATGTGACCGCCGACCAGACGCCCCTGCTGCAGACCGCGAACTCCAATATCCAGACCACCATTGACAGCGAAGCCATTACCCGCCTGCCCGCGTACGGTGCTGACCCGTATGAACTGTTGCGCGCCTCACCCGGCATCACCGGCGACGCGTCGCGCCAGAGCAATGGCAATGCGAACTTCCTGCCCAATGCTGCCGGCCCCGGCGGCTCCAACGCCGGCATCTTCCAGACCGAGAACCAGGTGCAGATCGCCGCGAACGGCCAGCGCACCGCGGACAACAACATCACGATCGACGGCGTGAGCGTGAACTCGCTGACGCACGGCGGCGCGGCTGTGGTAACGCCCAACACGGAAGCCGTGGGTCAGATGACCGTGATCTCCACTTCATACGACGCGGGAGACGGACGCAACAGCGGCGCGCAGATTAAAGTCGTGACCAAGAGCGGCACCAACACCATTCACGGTTCTGCTTTCCTGCTCTATGACGAGCCCGGCCTGAATGCTTACAACCGCTGGAACGGGCCGACGCCGGGCACCTTGCCCATCCGCGTGGATAACAAGACCCGCAACTGGGCAGCATCACTCGGCGGCCCCATCGTTCGAGATAAGCTCTTCCTCTTCACCTCGTACTCCGGCTTCAAGACCTCCAGCAATAACTTCTCTACCGGCTATGTGGAAACCTCACAGTACCGCGCTGCGGTGGCCGCACAGCGGGCGGGCGGTGTGTCCGCGCGCATCCTGGCCGATCCCGGCTCGCTGCCGCGCATCGTTGCTGTCCTCACGCCGAATTGCTCCGGCTTCAGCACCTACACCTCTACCAATCCAGCCACGCTTGGGCAAACTCTTCCTGCCTGTCAGGTCGTCACGGGCGGCCTTGATATCGGTTCACTCCCTTCCGGTGGTACCTCGCAGCTCGGCGTCTATCCCTCCAGCGCGTCCATAGCTACTGCTCCCTACTATGGAGCCTCGCCCCTCCAGGTTGGCGGCGGCTTTGACGGTATACCCGACGTGGAAAATGTGCAGCTCTCTGTCCCCGGCCATAGCCGCGGCAATCAATTCAACGGGCGCGTCGACTTCAACCTCACTCAGCGCGATCAGTTTGCCGCCAGTTTCTATCTCACCAAGCTGGATAACTACGGCACCAGCGGCGCTGCGGGCTCACGGCCCAACGCCGATATCCCCTTCAAACCGCTTAACACAGCCGGCACCCTCATCTACATTCACACCTTCTCGCAGGCGTGGCTGAACGAGCTGCGCGGCAACTTCACGCGCTTCTACGACAACGGTATGCAGGATGCGCCCAACGTCAACTTCGGCCTCCCCTATGTGAATGTGCAGACGCTGCCCTTCCCCATCCAGTACGGTGCTACGCAGAGCTCGACCACCCCTTCGGTCTTCGCGGAGAACACTTATGAGGTTAGTGAAGTGCTGACGCACACCTGGGGCTCGCACACGCTGCGCATTGGCGCCGATGTCCGCTTTGAGCAGGACAATGACAATCTGCTCGGCGACGAACGCCCGGTCTATGCCATGCAGGGCCTGTGGACCTTCGCCAATGACACGCCGGTGTATGAAGCCATCACCGCCAATCCCAACACCGGCGGCCTGCCGCTGGCGCAGCGCTACTTCCGCTCGCAGGACTACGGCTTCTTTGCCCAGCATGACTGGAAGATGACGCCCAACTTCACCCTGAACACCGGCCTGCGCTGGGAGCTCTTCACGCCGCTGTACAACAAGGGATTTGCCATCAACTATCCCGTGCTCGGCCCCACAGGTTCAGAACTCTCCGGCCTGCATCTGGTGCCGCGCACCAGCCTGTGGAACACGGAGTACCGCGACTTCAGCCCCAAGGTCGGCTTCGCCTGGAACCCGAATTACTTTGACCGCAAGATCGTGATCCGTGGCGGCTTCGCCGTGGCGTATAACCATCTCGACACTGCGCTCTTCAACAGCGCCCTGGAAGACGGCCCGGACATTGCAAACTATGGCCTGTGCTGCGGCAGTCCCACCAACGGCCCCAGCTTGACCGGAATCCTCTACACCATCGGCAGCAGCAACTCGCCGGCCAGCTTCCCGCGTAATCCCGCGCTGGCTACCGGCGTGAACGCTTCCGGCTTCCCCAATCCCTATGGCGGCGGCACCACGACCTATGAGGTCTACGGCGCCTCGCCCACGCTGCACACGCCCATGAGCTATCTCTACTCGCTGGAGAACCAGTTCCAGATCACGAACACCATGACGGCCACCATCGGCTATGCAGGCAGCACTGGTCGGCACTATGCCCGGCTGGTGAACCAGAACTTCCTCTACAACAACACCGGCGCCATCACCTACGCTGCCTACTTTGCGCAAACGGATTCTAACCAGAGCTACAACTCGCTCAACCTGCAACTGCAGCAGCAGATGAAGCACGGTCTGACCTTCACCGCCTTCTACACGTGGTCAAAAGATCTCGACCAGGTATCGAACGGCGACGGTGCCGACTCCAATGCGAACCAGACTGACCCGGCGGACAATCGCACGGAGTGGGGCCCGTCCGATTACGATGTGCGTCACCGCGTTACCGCCACCGCTCTGTATGAGCTGCCGCACATTCATACCGGCAACAAAGTGGTGAGCGCCCTGGTGAATGGCTGGCAGGCGAACACCATCGTGACCTGGCACACCGGCTTCCCGTGGACGCCTGTGACCTACAATCTGGCCGCCAATCCGATCCAGAATGCAGGCACGGTGAGCCCGACGCGCCCGACCGCGGTTCTGCATCCGTACGCCGTAGGCTGCTCGACCAATGCCTACAAGAACGGCACCAACTTCCCGCAGGGCGGCGGCTATTACTTCAGCCAGACGCTGCCTGTGAGCACCACAACCTACACCCCCGGCATCGGTCGCAACAGCATTGAAGGCCCGTGCTACTTCGATGCCGACTTCACCGCGGCCAAGGAGTTTGCCGTGAACAGCGGCGATCACCACATGCTGGTGCGCTTCCAGGCGAACTTCTACAACGCCTTCAACAAACTGCAGCTCTCCCCGATCACCAACGGCAATGCGAATGCAGGAGCGAACATCGCCAATCAGTACTTCGGCTATGCGCAGTCTGCCGATGCAGGCCGCGTGATCGAATTCCAGGGCCGAATACAATTCTGACGCTCTCCATACGCGCGGCGGGCGAGAGAGCGTATCCTTTCGTCCGTCGCACCTTTACTCCCTCACACTTCGGAGCAATTCATGCACGTGGCTTCGCGCAAATTCTACAGCCTCGCAATTTCGCTGCTCGGCGCGCTCAGCCTTGCACCCGTCGCGTCGTCACAGATGGTGCGTTCGCAGGCAACACCGCCGCAGGCAGAGCCAACTGCGGTTGAGATTCACGTGAACGCGAAAGATGCCGGCACTCCCTTTCCGCATTTCTGGGAGCAGATGTTCGGCTCCGGCCGCGCCATTCTGAGCCTGCGCGAGAGCTACCGCCAGGATGTTCACGCCGTGAAGCAGGCCACTGATTTCCGCTACGTCCGCTTCCATGCCATCTTTCACGATGAGGTCGGCCTGTTCAATCGCGATGCCGCAGGCAAGCCCTTCTACAACTTCTCCTACGTGGACCAGATCTACGACGGTCTGCTGCAGCAGGGCGTTCGCCCTTTCGTCGAGCTTAGTTTCATGCCGCAGAAGATGGCGTCCGATCCGGCCGCGCTGCATGCCTTCTGGTACAAGCAGAACGTCTCACCGCCCAGGAGCTATGCCGAGTGGGACGCGATGATCCAGGCCTTTGTGCAGCACCTGGTGGACCGCTACGGAATTGAAGAGGTGGCGCAGTGGGATTTTGAAGTATGGAATGAGCCGAACATCGATTTCTGGGTGGGCAATCCGAAACAAGCTACGTACTTTGAGCTGTACGATCACACGGCGCGCGCGGTGAAGGCTGTGAATCAACGCCTGCGCGTGGGCGGCCCGTCTACGGCGCAGGCAGCCTGGGTGCCGGCATTTATCGCCCACTGCAAGCAACACAATGTCCCTTTGGACTTCATCTCCACGCACGTCTACGCGAATGACACCGCCAAAGACGTCTTCAAAACAGATGAAAATATCCCACGCGACACCATGGTCTGCCGGTCCGTGCGCAAGGTGCATGACGAGATCGCCGCCTCGCAGGATCCGGCGCTGCCGCTGATCTTCAGCGAGTACAACGCCAGCTATGCCCATGAACCGGACGTGACCGACACGGTATACATGGGGCCGTGGCTCGCGACCACGATCAGCCAGTGCGATGGATTGACGCAGTGGATGAGTTACTGGTCGTTCTCTGACGTGTTTGAAGAGCAGGGTGTGATTAAAACTCCGTTCTATGGCGGCTTTGGACTGATGGCCGAAGACAATATCCCCAAGCCTGCGCTGAACGCCTTCGCCGCCCTGCACCGGCTGGGCGATGTACGGCTGCCGGTCGCGTCTGATTCTGCGCTGGCCACACGCCGCAGCGATGGAACGCTGGCAATTGCGTTGTGGAACTATGCGCCGCCCGCAGGGACCGGCCCACACTACACACCAGCCCCAGCCCAGCAGCCGGTAAAAACTTTTTCGCTTGACGTAAGCAGCATTCGCGGAAGCGCCCACGCCACGGTGTGGCGCGTGGATAGCGACCACGGCAACGTGCTGAAGGCGTACGACGCCATGGGCCGCCCTGCGACTCCAACGCGCGAGCAGATTGCACAGCTGCAGGCAGCGGGCAGAATGGCCGCGCCGGAGACGCTGACGGTGCATCACGGCAAGTTGCAGCTCACCGTACCGCGCTATGGCCTGGCCGTGGTGGAGATCCGATAGCGCTTTCTGCATCAGCGAGCCAGCAGCGCGCGTCTAAACAAGAAGAAGTATGTGAGGGATCGTGAACTTCTTCTCCAGCGCCAACAGCAACTTCACCCGCCGCCACGCCTTGCAGATGCTGGGCGCTGTCGCTGCCGCCGCAGCACTCGATGCGGGCAAGCTTGCCTTGGCTGCGCCCATCACAAATATTTCGCCCGCGGAGGATGCCTTCCTCGACGAGCTCGAGCGCCGCGGCTGCCAGTTCTTCTGGGAACAGGCCAGCACCAAGACCGGGCAGGTTCGCGACCGCGCCGCTGCCGAGGGCAAAGAGTCGCGTTCTGCTGCGAGCATTGCAGCCACCGGCTTCGGCCTCTCCGCGCTGTGCATTGCCGACCTGCACGGTTACATTCCGGCAAATGCGATTCGCGAGCGCGTGCTGGTGACACTGCGCTACCACCTGGAAAAGCTGCCGCACGAGCACGGCTTCTTCTATCACTTCAGCGATATTGAGAGCGGCAAGCGGCTTTTCCACTGCGAAGTCTCGTCCATCGATACCGCGATCTTTCTCTGCGGCGTGCTGACCTGCCGCGCATACTTCACCGGCGAACGCGAAGAGTCGCAGATTCGCGATCTCGCCACCAAACTCTACGAGCGCGTGGAGTGGCCGTGGATGCTGAACAATGGTGCCACGTTCGACATGGGCTGGCACCCGGAGAGCGGATTCCTGAACGCGCGCTGGGCGCAGTACTCCGAACTGATGATGCTCTACCTGCTCGGCATCGGTTCGCCCACGCACCCGGTGCCGCCGTGGACGTGGCAGAATTTTTCGCGGCCCTACATTGACTACGCCGGCTTCCACTACATCTCCGGCAATGCGCCGCTCTTTATTCACCAGTACAGCCATGCGTGGTTCGATTTCCGGCGGCAGCGCGACAAGTTTGCTGATTACTTCGCAAACTCCATTCTGGCCACACGCGCGCACAAGGCCTTCTGCCTCTCCTACAAGAAGATGTACAGCGACGATTACTGGGGCATCACCGCATCGGACTCGCAGCATGGTTACACCGCCTGGGGCGGCCCACCGGTGCTGCGGCCGATCGACGGCACGGTGGTTCCCTGCGCAGCGGGCGGCTCGCTGCCGTTCCTGCCCAGGGATTGCCTGCGCACCCTGATGGCCATGAAAGAGAAGTACGCTCAGGCGTGGGGGCGATACGGCTTTTGCGACGCTTTTCACCCGGAGGCGCAGTGGTATGACCCGGATGTGCTCGGCATTGATCAGGGCATCAGCGTGCTGATGGCTGAAAATCTGCGCAGCGGCTTTCTTTGGAATACCTTCATGAAAAATCCCGAAGCGCGTGATGCCATGACCAGGGCAGGCTTTCAGGCCACTTAATTTTGTGCGGCTAAACACTGTGGTTGCAATGCATAGAAACGCCGGCGCCTGTCCCTGCGTCTAACCAGCTGGAAATAAAGATGGATTTCACTATATCCTTGCCATGTTGCATCGCCTGAGCCAATTCGCGCGCCGGACCAGCTTATTTCCGCTCAGCGGGATACTCTTCTGCTGCCTTCTGGTCGCCTTCGCGGTCACGTCGAAGGTGGCCGCGTACTATCCGCATAACGATGCAGCCCGTCCCATCACGGCCACCAAGGTCTGGCAGCAGCAGTCTGCGGCGGTAGAGCCCGTGCCCGCAACCCCGGCTACCGCGCCTACACTCTTCCTTTTTGTTGCAGTAGCCGCAGCACTTGCACTCACCACGCTCACCCGTGCGTGGAAGCAGACCGCCGCGAATATTGAGCCGGTCTCCAGGCTTTGCTATCGCCGGATTTACGGCATCCGCCCGCCCCCGCGCAGCTAAATCAACCGCACCTCCTGGTGGCATCTTCTGCCCCGGACGGCGCATCGCTTCTTTGGGGAGCGATGTTGATTCATCTCCAGCCCTAAGCGAGTCCATATATGAATTCAGTTCTTCTGCCTCGGCGTTCCACCGCAGGTTCATCCGCGTTGCTTTGCTGCACCTTGCTCCTCCTCTGCGGATGCCACAGCGCGCCGCAGGAATCTGCCGCACCCGCCAATCCTGTTGCTCCCGTGGTGACCGCATCGCGCAGCAGCCTGGCCACGTCACTCACCGTTGCCGGCGAGTTTCTTCCCTACCAGGAAGTCGAGCTCCACGCGAAGGTGGCGGGCTACATCCGCCGCATCAGCGTGGACATAGGCGACAAGGTGAAGGAAGGCCAGGTGCTGGCCACGCTGGATGTTCCCGAGCTGCAGGCGCAGGTACAGGGCGCACAGGCCGGCGTACGCCAGACGCAGGCGGAGATTCTGCGCGCTAACAACGACGTGATACGCGCGAAGGCGAATTACAACGCGCTGCACTCCGCGGCGATTCGGTTGAAAGAAGCATCGGATGCACGCCCCGGCCTGATTGCAGAGCAGGAGCTGGAAGATGCGCAGGCCAAAGACCAGGCCGCCGCCGCACAGGTGGACGCTGCGAAGTCAGCTTACAGCGCGATGCAGCAACAGCTCGGCGTATCGCAGGCGCAGCAGCAGCAGGTCTCGTCGATGGCGGGCTACTCGCGTATTACCGCCCCCTTCACCGGCATCATCACCTGGCGCTATGCCGATACCGGCGCGCTGATCCAGGCAGGCACATCGAATGCAGGCTCCGCGCCCGTGGTGAAGATCGCGCAGACGAACATCCTGCGTCTACGGCTGCCGGTGCCGGAATCCATTGTCCCCTTCGTGCATGAGGGCGATCCCGTCACCATCCGCGTGGATGCACTGAACCGCACCCTCAACGGCAAGGTCACGCGCAGCACCGGCGCGCTCGATCCCTCGACCCGTTCCATGCAGGTCGAGGTGGATGTGCCCAACGCCGACGGCTCGCTTACACCCGGCATGTATGCGCAGGTTATGCTCGGCGTGCAACGCACCGGCGATACCGTTGTGGTGCCCATTCAGGCGGTGGACACCAGCGGCGCGCAACCTTTTGCGCTGGTAGTGAATGCACAGAACCGCGTGGAGAGCCGGGCGGTACAGACCGGCTTGACCACTGCGAACCGCATTGAGATTCTCTCCGGCGTGAACGCCGGCGAGCAGGTCATCGTTGCGAACCAGGCAAGCTTCGCTCCGGGCGAAGCGGTCACTCCGAAGCAGAGCGCAATGGCCAATGCCAGCGCGACGGAGGCCCAGTAGATGTCAGGCTTCGCGATACGCTATCCCTTTTTCATCATCATGCTGTGCCTGGTCATCGCGGTCGTCGGCGTGACCACCGTGGCGCGCATGCCGGTCGATCTCTTCCCTGAGATCAACATTCCCGTCGTGGTGGTCGCAACGTTCTACAACGGCATGCCGCCGGAGCAGATTGAATCGAACATCACCAATCCCTTCGAGCGATTCTTTACCCTGGGCAGCGGCATTGACCATATTGAATCGCGCTCGCTCACCGGCGTCAGCCTGATCCGCATCTACTTCCAGCCCGGCACCAATGCGGACGCAGCCGTCAGCAGCATCTCGAACCTCGCCATGGCGCAACTGCGCCGCCTGCCGCCGGGAACACTTCCCCCGGTGGTGCTCAAATTTGACACATCCAGCCTTCCTGTCTGCCTGATTACGCTCAAAGGGCAACGGTTGAATGAGACCCAGCTGCACGATCTGGCGCAGTTCAATGTGCGCAATCAGATCGCCAGCGTGCCGGGTGCATCGGTGCCGCAGCCCTTCGGCGGCAAGTATCGCCAGATCCAGATCTATGTGGATCCCATCAAGCTGGAAGCACACCAGTTGAGCGCGATGGATGTGGTGCGTTCCGTGAACAAGGCGAACGCCATTCTGCCTGCGGGCGACGTACGCATTGGGCCGCGCGATTTCAACATCTACACCAATTCGCAGATGCCGACGACGCAGCAGATTGACGATCTGCCGCTGCGCGATGTGGGCAACGGGCAGCTGCTGGTCTCTGACATCGGCCACGCAAAGGATGCGGCGGCGATCCAGACCAACATCGTGCGCGTCGACGGACAACACTCCGTCTACCTGTCGATTCTGAAGCAGGGCGGAGACAGCAACACCATTGCCGTGGTCAGCGGCGTACGCGAGGCTATCGGCCATCTGCTCGATGTTCCTAAAAGTCTGGTGACGCGTGTCGTCTTCGATCAATCCGTTTTTGTGAAGACGGCTATCCGCAACCTCGGCAGCGAAGGCGGCATCGGCCTGGTGTTGACCGCGGCCATGATCCTGATCTTCCTGGGCAACATGCGCGCCACCGTCGCCGTGATGCTCTCCATTCCACTCTCTGCGCTGGCGGCGTTCCTGGTGCTCAACATGATGGGCGCCACCATCAACTCCATGGTGCTGGGTGGCCTGGCGCTCGCTTTCTCGCGGCTGATCGATAACTCCGTCGTCGTGCTGGAGAATATCTTCCGGCATCTGGAGATGGGCAAGCCACCGGCTGAGGCAGCGGCAGAGGGCGGCCGCGAAGTGGCGCTGCCCGTGCTGGCGGCAACCTTCACCACGGCAATCGTCTTCTTCCCCGTTGTCTTCCTCTATGGCGTCAGCCGCTTCCTCTTCACTGCGCTGGCGCTCTCGGTTGTGCTCTCGCTGTTTGCGTCATACGCCGTTGCCATGACGGTGGTGCCGCTCTTCTGCGCGAAGTTCATCCACAACGCGCACAATGAAGCGGCGCACCACGCAGGCCGCAATCCCTTCCAGCGCTTTGTCCGCTGGTTCAATCGCCGCTATGATCGGGGGTTGATGCACTATGACATGGCCGTGGCCAAGAGCCTGCTGCGCCCCGGCGCGACGGTGATTGGAGTCCTCGGCGTGTTCCTCTTCAGCCTGGCGCTCTTCCCCTTCATGGGCTTGTCGTTCTTCCCGCGGACTGATCCCGGCCAGTTCGTCATCAACGTGAAAGCGCCCAGCGGAACGCGGCTGGAGATCACCGATCAGTACATTGCCCGCGTTGAAGACGATATTCGCTCCGTGATCCCCGCAAAGGATCTCGGCATGATCGTCTCCAACATCGGCATCACGCCGGACTTCTCCGCCATCTACACCAGCAACTCCGGCCAGCACACCGCCTTCGTGCAGGTCAGCCTGAAAGAGGATCACAGCAAGAGCAGCTTCGCTTACATGAATCTGGTGCGGGCAAAGCTGCGTAACGATCTGCCGGAACTTTCCACGTACTTCCAGACCGGCGGACTGGTGGATGCTGTCGTCAACCTTGGCCTGCCCGCGCCCATTGACATTCAGGTGAGCGGCAACAACATGGATGAAGCATATGCCACGGCCACTTCGCTGGCGACCTCCATCCGCAAACTCAAAGGCGTAAGCGATGTGATGATTCCGCAGGATATTGATTATCCCGGCATTCAGCTGAACGTGAATCGCGAGATGGCGGGCAAGCTGGGGCTGAACTCCAGCGAGATCGTCGACAACGTCATCACGTCACTCACGTCCAACGGCATGATCGCGCCCAGTTACTGGGTCGATCCGAAGAACGGCAATAACTACCTGCTGACCGTGCAGTTTCCTGAGACGCAGGTCAAATCCATGACTGACTTTTCGCAGATCCCGGTGCGCGCGGGCAACGGGCAGCAGACAACCAACCTGGGCGCAGTGACCAGTATGACCAACATCAACACGCCCACTGAGGTGGATCACTATCAACTGCGGCGCGTGATTGACGTCTACGTTTCGCCCGCCGGGCAGGATCTCGGCGGCCTGGCAAGCCGCGTAGACAAGGTGATCGCGCAGCAGAAAATTCCGCCGGACCTGCGCGCGACCATGCGCGGATCGGTCGAAGGCATGCGCCGTTCCTTCAGCAGCTTCGGCATCGGACTGCTGCTCTCCGTCATCCTGGTCTATCTGGTTTTGATGGCGCAGTTCTCGTCGTTCATTGATCCGCTGGTCACCCTGCTGGCGGTGCCGCCGGGCATCACCGGCGTCATCCTCATCCTTCTGCTCACGGGCACCACGCTGAATGTGATGTCGCTGATGGGCGTGGTCATGATGACGGGCATCGTGGTCTCCAACTCCATCCTCATCGTCGAGTTCACGCGCAAGCTGCGTGAAGAGGGCATGCCGATTGGCGAAGCTGTAGCCCTGGCCTGCCGCGTTCGTCTGCGCCCCGTGTTGATGACGTCGCTGGCGACCATCCTCGGCATGATCCCCATGGCCCTGGCGCTGGAAGCAGGCAGCGAGCAGTATGCACCGCTGGCCCGCGCCATCATTGGTGGCCTTACCGTCTCCGTTCTTGTCACCGTCTTTGTGGTGCCCGCCGCTTACCTGCTGGTTCATCGCAATGAGGAACCGCAACACCCGAAAGCGGCTGCGGTCGAGGGAGAAATCTAGATGACCAGACCCTGTCTTCCAATTGCATTCACACTTCTGCTCCTCAGCGCGACGGCGGGCATCAGCCAGACGATGCCTGCGGCATCTCCCACCTCTGCTTCAGGCGTGACACTTACGCTCGACCAGGCAGAGAAGCTTGCCGTGCAGCAGAACCCGCATATCCAGATGGCGCGGCTGATCGCGCTGGCCGAGGCGCAGACCAAACGCGAAGCCCGCGCTGCGGACCTGCCCACCGTAACCGGCAATCTCACTGCAGTGGATGCGCATGAGAATAGCCGCATCACTGCAGGCTCGCTGAACAATCCCATCGTCTACAACCGGGCAGCGGGCGGCGTCACCATTTCGCAGCTGCTCACTGATTTTGGCCGTACCCATAACCTGGTGCAGAGCGCCGATCTGCGCGCTCGCGCCGCAGCCAGCGATCAGGCGCAGGCTCTGGAAGCTATCCGCCTGGCAGTAGACAATGCCTTCTACAATGCGCTCGCTGCCCAGGCCGTGCTGAACGTTGCGCAGCAAACGGTCGCGGCACGGCAGGCCGTCTCTGACCAGATCGGTGCGCTCACCAACGCAAAGTTGCGCTCCAATCTGGACCTCAACTTCGCGAATGTCGATCTGCAGCAGGCAAAGCTTCTGCTGCTGAATGCAAACAACGATCGCCAGGCATCGCTCACCGCGCTGAATGCACTTCTGGGCAATGAACAGCCCGTGGCCTACACCCTGGTGGACGAGACGCCCACCGCGCCGCAGACTGCGCCTGAGGATGCGGCTCCGCTGATTCAGCTTGCGCTGCAATCGCGGCCCGATCTCGCTTCGCTCAACCTGCAGGCGGGCGCGGCGAAGAAGTTCAGCCAGGCGGAACGCGATCTGCAGCGGCCCACCATCTCGGCACTCGGCGTAGCCGGGGATGCACCGGTGCGCGCGGACCAGATCGAAACCTCCTGGTATGGTGCAGCCGGTGTGAATGTAAACATTCCCATCTTCAACGGATTTCTGTTCAGCGCACGCGAGCGCGAAGCTGCACTGCGGGCGCAGGCAGCCGATCAGAACGTGCTGCAGCTGCGGCAGATCATCGTGCGCGACGTGACGGACACCGTACTGCAGACGCAGTCCGGCTTTCAGCGGATTGACGTCAGCCATCAGCTGCTCGATCAGGCTAACTCTGCATTCGATCTCGCGCAGACGCGCTACAAGCTTGGCCTCTCCTCCATTGTGGAGCTAAGCCAGGCGCAACTCGCGCAGACGCAGGCGCAGATCGAGTATGCCAATGCGCGCTACGCCTATCAGCAATCGCTGGCCGCCCTGCGCTTCCAGACCGGCCAGTAGCACCTAGCCCATCGTCGCGCGTGCGGTGGAGGCATCTGCTTCCACCGTATGCCGCAACGGCGGTGGGCGATGAACTGCCAGCACGGGGCAATTCGCACCGGCCATCACGCGGAACGCGGCGGTATCAATAAAACCCCAGCGCCGCGGCTCGTTGCTCATACCCAGCACAATCCAGTCCGCGCTGCTGCTGTCCGCCACGCGCAGGATCTCCTCTGAGAGCCGACCGGTACGCACACACATCTGAATCGCAGGCGCCTGCTTCCCGGCATCCTGGATCAGGCGCTCCATGGAGCACTCTGCCCACTCGGTTGACTGCTGGCTGCTGACCCAGCGGTCAGACCGCGAACTGCGGCCCAGCACATGCAGCAGAGTCAACTCGGCCTGGTACTTGCGCGCAATGTCGCACGCGGCCATGAAGCTCTCGCGGTAGTTGCCCATGAGCGATACCGGATGCAGAATTCGGCGCGGCGACACATGCTCCGCTGCCGGGCGCGCATGCGGCCCCACCACGAACACCGGCACCTCCACCTGATCCACCAGCTCATGCGCAATTGAGCCCAGCACAAATTGCCCCAGCTTGCCGCGTCCGTGCGTGCCCATAATCAGCCGCGTGGCTTCGCGATAGTTCAGCTCCTCCTGGATGACGTCGCCGGCAGAACCGGTGTGCACCACGGCGTCGCACGGAATGCCTTCCGCCTCCACCGCGCGCGCCTGGGCCAGCAGCTTGGCGCGCAGCTGCTGCATCACCTCGGATTGTTCGCTGTAACGGATGTCGGCTTCTTCGCGCGATGTAACGCAGAGCGGCATGACCGCGTGCACCAGCGTGAGCCGCGCACTGTAGGCCTTGGCCTGTGCAATCGCATGCGGCATCAGCAGGTCAGTGTCCGTGAGATCGGTCGCGACCAGGATTCTGTCCGGCGTGGCGAGAAGTCCGCGGGTGAGATTGTGATGATTGAGCGTTTCCATATTCGGCTCCTTTTCAAATTGCGGCAGCGTGATGTGACAGGTTTGCCCAGCCCGTCCTGGCAAAGAAAGACAGGCTGCGGTGAAAGAACTGACTCTAAACTCTGTGAGAGGGCAGTGCAGACGCCCGGCAAAGCCGTGTGGTCTCCCCGGCCGTAGGCGCTGATCGTACTATGGAATAGACGGCACATCTCTCGCAACTCCTGCGAATTGTGCGCAATCCATGCGGGTCCGGTGCTTTGAAATCCCGGCGCATGGCCCTCCGGGATGGCCGTCATTATTTTCCTGAGAACTTATGAAGTGATGTGATATGGGTCACATTCCAATCAAAAAATCTCATTTATATATCTAAGTGCGTCCTGAATACAGCAAGAACGTGTTCAGAGTACGCCGACGGCGCGTCCACGGGGAAGGGACGCGCCGTGGACTTTTTAACGGCCCTTTTCAGCCGCACTCTCCTCCTCCCCGGCAAATCTGCAAAACCCACTTCAAAGAGGAAATTTTGCTGTCATTTTTTCCGTTCTGAAACCGTGTCTCCAACGAGTGGAAAACAGTTAACTCTTCATGCACCAAATATGGTGCTAACGCTATCTATTTGCAATGATTGAGCTTCACGTGTGACCGCCGTCACAGTCAAGGCTCAGTGGTCACATTTAGGCTGTACAAATTAGGCCGTGTGGGTAACATTTCACAACGGCCGTATACCGGTTCAATTTGTTCCGGTGCGGAAAAATCTGTAGGGGGCGTAATGAAACGCTGGCTCTTTAGTTTATCGATGATCGCAATGCTCACTGTGCTTTGCCGGCCGGTGCAGCTTCTGGCTGCCGGTGCAGCCAAGCCCGCAGCTGCTGCAGCACAGGACACCGCCGCTCCGGCCGATCCGGCCGCGGACCAGTGCGGTACCTGTCACGCGGATGTTGTCAACAAGTTTGCGAGTAATCCGCACTCCCACCTCGCGGAGATGCACACCGGCAAAGGTGTGACCTGCGAGAACTGCCATGGCAACGGCCAGGCCCACATCGAGTCCGGCGGCGACCCGACCAAGATTGTGCAACCCGCCAAGCTGTCGCCCAAGGACCTGGACAAGACCTGCCTGGGTTGCCACGCTGCAGCTCATCCGAATTTCTCGCGGTCTCCGCATGCGAAGGCGGGCGTAAGCTGCATCGGATGCCACAGCGTGCACGCTTCAGTACCAGAGACGAAGCTGTTGAAGGCGTCGCAACCTGCACTATGCTTCCAGTGCCACACTGACGTGAAGCCGCAGTTCGACATGCCCTTTCATCACAAGGTGAATGAAGGCCTGGTGAAGTGCAGCGACTGCCATGATGCGCATGGAACCTTCGGCAACAGCAATCTCAAGTCCACCGCCGATCAGAACGCGGTTTGCACCAAGTGCCACACCGAGACGCGTGGGCCCTTTGTGTTCGAGCATGCGCCGGTCAAGGCGGACGGTTGCGTCGCCTGCCACACGCCGCACGGCTCGCAGAACGCACGACTGCTGAATGTCCCGAATATCAATCAGATGTGCAACCAGTGCCATAGCCAGGTCGCGACCGATACGATCCATGGCCAGGGTGCCGGCTCGGCGGCGGTTCAGCCGTGCGTAAGCTGCCATGTGAAGATTCACGGTTCTAACGTCAACCCGGCGTTTATCCGCTAAGGCTCTGGCTAACAAGCTGCAACAATTTTGTAAATGAGGCATGAGATGACAAAGATTGACTGGTTTTCCCAGCGAACCAAGGAAAAACACCCCCGCGCAACGGCCAGCAGAGCCGTTCGGGGTCTTGGGATCGCCGTTCTAATGATGATGGTTGGATTCGCCGGCGCACAAGACGCTGCCAAGCCGGCAACAGCTGCCCCGCAGCCGGGCGTGGAGAATGGGTACCTGGTTCATCACACGGCGGAGCTGGGAGGGCACGTTGTCGGGAAGTCCGGCAGCGGCGCCATGTATGACACGCTGGTCAACATTCAATCGGGGCCGCGAGTGCTGGGGCAAAGCTTGACGCTGCGCGCCGTACCGGGAACCAAGCATGTATTCTTTGACTCTCTATCAGCCTTCAGCAACGGTTTCGGCGGCGATCCAATCAATTTCGCCAAGCTGGATTTCTCCAAAGGGAAGCTGTATGAGTTCTCGGGCACCTTCCGCCGCAACCGTCAGTACTTTGACTACGACCTGCTTGCCAATCCTTCGATTCCCTCGATAAGCGTGCCTTACGGGTTGGCCGCTGGCGTGCCGACGGGTGGATCGTTCCAATGGCAGCAGGTCAATCAGTCGCCGGTGATGTTCAATACGGTTCGCCGCATGACGGACACGGACCTGACGATCCTGCCGCTCTCGAAGGTGACGTTCCGCTTCGGCTACTCGCAGAATATCTTCCAGGGACCGACTCTGAGCCCAGGCGGCTACGATATTGGAAAGAACACGCTGTTGCTTCAGGAGTACCAGCGCAACAGCACGGACGACTTCACGGCCGGCATTGACTGGAAGCCCTTCCAGCAAACCAAGCTTACTTTTGAAGAATTTGTCGATCACTATAAAGGCGACACTTACTCCACGGTCGCACCGAGCGCCTTCAATGCACAGGAGGCCGATGGCACCCGCGTTGCACTGGGCAATTGGGACGCGACAGCCAGCCCTTACACTTCTTCTTCCTGTAACACCGCGAGCATGGGTGCAGCCTATACCAGTGCCACGACGTACACCATCTTCTCTGCCCCGCAAACGCCGGGCGGACTGCCTATCGTCAACCCCGCCTGCGCTGTCATCACCAGCTACCTGCGCCTGACGCCGACGCGGACCATCTATCCCACTGAGGTTCTGCGCTTCCAGAGTTCGAGCATCAAGAACATCTCCACCAACGGCGACTTCCGCTACTCGGTCTCGAACACCAACATGCCCAACTACTACGAGAATTACCAGGGCTTGAATGGCACCATCCGCTCGGCAACCAATTCCGGATCGGGTTCCGCACAACGCAGAGTGGTAGCGCTGGATTACGGCCTGACATGGGACGTGACGAAGACAATCACACTCTCGGACCAGGTAAGCTTCTCCAACGTCCACCAGCCGGGCAGCGTCACCTCCTCTGAGGTCACGCTGAATACGCCCGCCTTGGCTACCGGCAACGCGACCATCAACTACTCCGGTCCGCTGACCACGGCGAGCATCGCGACTGAAATTCACGGTAATTCCACTGGGACACCGCTTTATGGGTTCTTCGGTCAGAAATCCGTGACCAACAATGCGACTGTGGGTTGGGAACCCTCGGGTCGGGCTCAGTTTGCCCTGACCTACCGCTACCAGACGCATACGATTACTCGCACCGGCCCGGCAGCATCGCCGGTGAGCTACACCCTCGGCATCGACGAGCAAGGCGGCATCATCAACGCAGCTCTTCGTCCTACGACGAACCTGCGCGTGAATGGCACCATTGAGGTTCTCTACAACAACAATGCCCTCAATGCCCTCGAGGCACGGCAGACGCGGCATTACAGGGTTCATACCGTGTACACGCCACGTCCCTGGGCGACGGTTTCCGGGGCGTTCAATGACCTGGAGCGCCATAACAATACGAACAACACGGGAACCGCGTCGGCAGCCGGACCGCTTCAACATGAAGACTACACCCGCAGTGGAAGCGTGGGCCTTTCCGTGGCCCCGAATGAGCACTACAGCTTCGATGTGAATTACGCGTACACCGACGTCTATATCTCGACCAACGCCTGCTATGACGCTGGTGCCACCGCCGCGTTGCCTGGCGCTGCGTCGCCCAGCGGAACGGCATGCCCTGGTACATTGGTCAGGGGACAGACTTACTACGAGTTTGGCCCTGTGAAGGACTTTGCGGATGCGCCCACCCACTATGCCTCGTTCGGAGCAACCTATACCCCGAAGAAGGCCATCAAGACCGGTGCTGGCTATCGCATCAGCTCTGTCGGCGGCAATCAGTTCTTTGCCAATGCGCAGCAGGTGAATGGTTCGCTGCAGTCGTCATACCAGACACCGTATGCAAACATCGCCTGGACGGTACATCCGGGTTGGATATGGAGAGCCGAGTACAATTACTACAGTTACGGAGAAGGCGGCCCCTCCGGTGCACCTTACTGCACCGTAAGCACAACCACTCCGACTCCGACGGCTACGGCACCAGTTGTTCCTTGCAACTCTTCCAGTCTGACCGGTCCAACAGGGTTGACGGAACCCACCTCCGGGCTGACTGCAGCGCGTAACTTCCATGCCAACGTCCTGACTCTCGGCATGCACTACGAGTTCTAGGCTAGACTTGCAACACCCAATGCTTCCTCAAGGAGATATACATTGAAGACTCAAATCAGGATCGCAATCGTAGCCGCCGCCGCCCTCGCCAGCTCAGTCACCCTGCTGGCGCAGGCGGACGTCTACAAGTCCAAGTGTGCCATGTGTCACGGTCCTACCGGTGCAGGCAGCGCTCCCATGAAAGTTCCAGCTGTCTCTACCATGAAGGGCACCGAAGCGGAGATGATCGCCATTACCAAGGCCGGTAAGCCACCCAAAATGCCGTCCTATACAGGGAAGCTGACGGATGCCCAGATTAAGAGCACCGTGGAATACATGCGTACCCTAAAATAACAACACCGCAACCCCGAGGTGAAAATTAGAAATGGCTGAATTCAAGAAAAATTGGCTTCGGCCATTTTTATTTTACGGAAACAATACCCTGAGCCTGATCGGCGGGGCGCTCACCAGCGCCTCCGCATTCATCCTGATCGGCTTCTGGATCGTCCAGGTCTTTGGCCACGGCGGATCCAATAATCCCTACATCGGTCTGATCACCGATATCTGCCTGCCGGGCGTCTTCGTACTCGGCCTCATCCTCATTCCCGTCGGAGTCTGGCAGCGCCGCCGCCAGTTGATCGCTGCCGGCGAGATCCCCGCGGAATTTCCTGAGATTGATATCCGCGAGCCAGCGTTCCGGCACGGCATTGAGATCGTGATTATCGCCACGGCCATCAATTTCGTTATTCTCGGCACAGCCAGCTACCGCGGCGTCTCTTACATGGACAAGCCTTCCTTCTGCGGACAGGCATGCCACGTGATGTATCCGCAATGGGCCGCGTACCAGGTTTCTCCGCACTCGCATGTGGATTGCGTACAGTGCCATATCGGCGCAGGCTTCAATGAGTTTGTGCGGGCCAAGGTGAACGGCACCAAGCAGCTCATCGAAGTGACCTTCCATCACTACCCGACACCGATCGAGCCGCCGCTTTCCGCTCTGCGCCCGGCACGTGCCACCTGCGAACAGTGCCATGCGCCGACGCGCTTCGTGGGTGAGAAGCTGCTGGTGAAGACGGCCTATGCGGATGACGCCACCAACTCCATGACGCGCACCATGCTGGCCCTGCACCTGGGCGGCGTAGATTCACTCTCGCATACCAGCGGCATCCACGGTCACCATCTGGCGAACTATGAGTACATTGCCAGCGATGCCACCGACCAGACCATCATCGCGGTCAATGCGCCGAACCCTGACGGCTCTGTTACGCAGTACGTGAGCACGGACTGGACCGGACCGGTGAAGGGCGTGACCCGCAAGATGGATTGCATGGACTGCCACAACCAGGCCAGCCACGCATTCCAGACACCGGAAGACGCCATCAACCGCGCCATGGTGGACGGCAGCCCCAGCCCGTCTCTCCCCTTCGTGCACAAGAAGGGTCTGGAGCTGATTAAGGGCACATACTCCTCGCAGGATGAAGCGGCGAAGCAGATCACGGCCGGTCTGGAGAGCTTCTACCAGTCGCAGTATCCGGACGTGTGGGCCAGCCAGCGCGGAACGGTGGAAGCGGCAGCGAAGACGCTGGTCGCCATCTACTCCCGCAACGTCTTCCCGGCGATGAAGGTCACCTGGGGCACATACCCTGACAACATCGGGCACACCGCCTTCCCCGGCTGCTTCCGCTGCCACGACGGCAACCACGTAGCCAAGGACGGCAAGGTGATCAGCAACGATTGCACGGTGTGCCATAACCTGATCACCGTCGACGATCCTAACCCGAAGCAACTCTCGGAGCTGGGCTTCCAGTAGACGCAATCCAAAGCAAACGAAAAAGGCGGATAAGCACATAGCTTATCCGCCTTTTTCCTGTGGACTACTTACCGTCGGTCGGCGCAGCCTGCTTCGGTTCTGCCGCGGTCGCAACGGCCGGCTCGCCGATCACATCCGGGCCAAGCTCCACCTGGGTGCGGATCAGGTTGTCTGCCACCATGCGGCCGAAGACCTTCTTGCCGTAGTCGTTCAGGTGCGTGCGATCAAGTGCCGGCGTGGCCTTATCTGAGTTCTCTGCCTTGGCGTCAGGGTGCGCTGTCGCATCAAACTTATCTGCCTGCTCCTGGGTCATGGTGTTGAGCAGCGCGGTGGACATCGCATTCAAATCCACCACCGTCACGCCCTCTTCCTGCGCCGTGCGCCGTGCCGCGGCAGCATAGTCCTTCAGGTCCTCCACCACCTTGCCGTCTTTGAAGGTGCGGCGCGAGAGCGAGGTCACAATGACAGGTACTGCACCCATCGCGCGCGTCTGTGCGATGTAGCGCCGGATATTTTCCGCATAGGACGTGTCAGGATCGGTCTCGCGCTCCGGGCCTTTGCCGTGCATGTCATTATGGCCGAACTGGATCAGGTAGTAGTCCCCCTTATCTTCCAGCGCCTTCTTCCAAAGGCCCTCGTCGTAATAACTCTTGCTGCTGCGGCCATTCTTCGCCTCATTCACGCAGGTCACATTGGGCGTGAGCACGGCGCAGAAGCCCGGCCCCCACCCGCCGCCGGGTGCAACGGTCGAGTCGCCCACCAGCACGATCTTCACCGGCCCGCCGTCAATCACGTTCATCGCCTTCATACCCTCGAGCGGCAGTTTGGCCACGCCGGGCGTCACATACTGCTTGAGAGCAGGCACGGCCACGCCCATATCGACCGCCACCATCCGGCCAAACGCGTAGGATCCGGCCCAGTTCAGATGCGTCTTGTCTTCCACCGTCTTGCCCGCCTCATCCTTCTTGAATATCCCGAGCGCATTGCCGTTCTTTGGCCCCAGCTGATCCAGATAGGCGATGCTGTCAGCCTGCAGGTCAATGAGCGGCGTCTTCATCTCTTTCGCCACGCCCTTCATCGCATCAGAATATGCGGTGAGGTCGGAATGGATCTTGCCGTCGCTGCCGTAGTAGCGGCGGCTGAGCGGCGTGACCAGCACAGGCGTGATGCCGGCGGCGCGGGCCTGGCTCACAAAATTGCGCAGATTTTCAATGTACTGCGGCAGCGGCGTCTGGCGCGGCAGGGATGGCTTCGACACCATGTCGTTGTGGCCGAATTGAATGAGCATATAGTCCGGCCTGGATGCGATCGCCCGGTCCCAGATACCCATTTCGCGAAAGGTGTGCGTACTGGCGCCCCCTCTGGCCATGTTGATGCAGTCCACCGCGGCGGTCAGGTTGGCGCAGAATCCACGGCCGTAACCGGCAGCATCAGTCTGGGTGGAGTCGCCGATCAGCTCAATGCGCACCGTCTTCCCCGCGGGCCGCGCGGCGGTCAGGTTGGGCGGCCCCTGCGCCAATGCAACTGCTGCCACCGTCACCACAAACAGACCACCCATGCGCAACTTCATATAGAGCCCCTCCGGATTCACAATCATGTTACCGCCCGATGCTGCGGGCAGGCCAATCTCCGCACACGGCTCTCGCACAAAGCCCTCTTCGGAAGCTACAATTATGGGCAATATGAATCTCGCGGCCCGTCGCATTTCCATCTACAAAATCGTTTTTCTAAGCGCTCTTGCCGCATCCGCATTGGGCTCCGCGCAGACCGCTCCGCAGCATCCGTGGCAGAACCCTGCGCTCTCCCCCGATGTGCGTGCTGACCTGGTGGTGAAAGAGTTGACGCTGGAAGAAAAGATTCAGCTGGTCCACGGCACAGGCTGGGGCGTGCTGCATACGGGCGATCCAATTCCTGAAGGCTCAAACTCCGGCGCCGGTTTTGTGCGCGGCATTGCGCGGCTCGGCATTCCCGGAATCAATCTGGCTGACTCCGCCGTAGGCGTACGCATGGCCGCGCTGCAGAGCCGCTATGCTACCCTGCTGCCTTCCACGCTGGGCGCAGCTGCCAGCTGGGACCCGGCGGCCGCGCTTCTCTATGGCCAGGTGATTGGGCGGGAACTGCGCGCGCAGGGGTTCAACATGTCCATCGGCGGCGGCGTAAACCTTATGCGCGAGCCGCGCAACGGCCGCAACTTTGAATACGCCGGAGAAGATCCTCTGCTGGCCGGCACCATGACCGGAATGCTGGAGCGCGGTGTGGCGTCGCAGCACGTCATGAGTGACATCAAGCACTATGCGCTGAACGATCAGGAGACGGGGCGCACCGTGGTGAATGCCGTGATCGGCGAGCAGGCCATGCGCGAATCGGATCTGCTGGCGTTTGAAATCGCGATCGGTCTGGCGCAGCCCTCCGGCGTGATGTGCTCCTACAACCTGGTAAATGGCGACTATGCGTGCCAGAACGACTACCTGCTCAACAAGGTTCTGAAGCGTGATTTCAAGTTCCCCGGATTCGTTCTCTCTGACTGGGAAGCAACGCACAGCACCACGAAGGCGGCTCTGGCCGGACTCGACATGGAACAGCCGAGCCGCTTCGACGGCAAAGGCTACTTCGGTCAGCCGCTGGAAGATGCCGTCCTCAGCTCGCAGGTTCCCATGGCGCGGCTCGACGATATGGTGCACCGTATTCTGCGCAGCATGTTTGCAGCCGGAGTGATTGACGATCCGCCGGTACGTTCCGTCGTCGATCCCTTCCGCGGGCGCGATGACGCGCGCCACATTGCCGCAGAGAGCATGGTGCTGCTGCGCAATGCGCACGATGTGTTGCCGCTGACGCCCGGCGTGAAATCCATCGCCATCATCGGCGGCCATGCGGATGTGGGCGTTCTCTCCGGCGGCGGCTCTGCGCAGGTGGATGCGCCCGGCGGCAATGCCCTGAACCATGACCCCGGCCCGTCGAAGTGGGGCCAGCCCGTCTACTTCCCTTCTGTGCCGCTGCGCTGCATCAGCGAACACGCGCCCCAGGCGCAGGTTGCTTTCAACGACGGCGCAGACCCTGCCGCCGCTGCGCACTTTGCCGCCGCCGCTGACGTTGCCATCGTCTTCGTCACGCAGTACCTGCACGAAGACAAAGATGCAGCATCGCTCTCGCTGCCCAACCATCAGGATGCGCTGGTAGATGCCGTCGCTGCGGCAAATCCGCATACCATCGTGGTGATTGAATCCGGCGGCCCGGTCACCATGCCGTGGGCCGATCGTGTTGCCGGCATCGTGGAGGCCTGGTATCCCGGCATCGGCGGCGCACAGGCACTGGCTGACATTCTCTTCGGCACCGTGAATCCCTCCGGCAAGCTGCCCGCCACCTTCGCACGCAGCGAAGCCGACCTGCCGCATCCGTTGCTCTTCGGCAGCGAGCGCGACCATGCCATCCATGCCGCCGGAGAGAAACCGGCACGCCAATCTTTTGACGCGACCTACAGTGAAGGCGCGCGCGTCGGCTACAAGTGGTTCGATTCCGAAGACAAGCAGCCGCTTTTCCCGTTTGGATTCGGCCTGTCGTACACCAGCTATGCCTACTCGGCGCTGACGGTGGACGCAGCCCATCTCTCCGCCACGTTGACCGTAAAAAACACGGGCAAGCGCGCGGGCACAGAGATTGCCGAGCTCTACGCGCAGGTGCCGGGCGAGAACTTCAAGCGGCTGGCCGGATTTGAACGCGTCACGCTGAATCCGGGCGAGGCAAAGACGGTGAGCCTCACGATCGATCCGCGTCTGCTCTCGATCTTCGACGTGGCAAAGAATGCGTGGCGGATTCCTGCAGGCAAGTTTGAGTTTTACGCCGGGCCATCCTCGCGCGAACTGCCGTTGCACAGCGCGATGAATCGCTAGCTACTTCCAGGGCAGCGGCAGCATCGCGCCGCCGTGCTGCACCAGATTATTTTCGCCTCGCGGCAGTTGCAGCGCAGAACCGCTGCCGAGGTCGCGCTGGTATATCTCGCCGTAGTTTCCGGTGGCCTGGATGGTCCGCACCACCCAGTCATTCTCCAGCCCCAACACCCTGCCCGCCTGCTGCGATTTGCCCAGCAGCACGCGCAGTTCAGCGCCGCCGCCATTGGTCTGCTTCTCTGCCAGCGTGGTCACGTTTGCACGGGTTACGCCGCTCGCTTCCGCCTGCACCAGCGCTTCCATCACCCAGTTCACAATGGCCGCCCACTGCGCATCGTCATTGCGAAAAGCGGCCGCCAGCGGGTCCTGCGAGATCTGCTCCGGCAGCAGGGTCGCTGCGCGGCCATGGCGGGCAAGTGCCGCGCGCGCCTCCGCCAGCCGCGTCCTGTCGCCGGCGAGTGCGGTGCAGTTGCGGGTGGCGAATGCCGCATCCATCTCGCCCTCTTCCTGAAACGGAAACGGCAGAAAATCCAGATGCTCGCGGCCGAACCATGCGCGCACGCTTTCCTCGACCGTGGTCTCAGCGATGAAGCAGACCTTCTTTCCGCTCAACTGCCTTGCACGCATCGCAGGCTGATTGCCCAATACCAGAAATCCAACGCCGTCCCACAACACAGGCCGGGTAAATCCAATGCCGGGGTGCGCTGCATGAGTGAAGTCATCTGTCAGCGTTGGCAGCAGGTCCACGTCACCGTGCGCGAGCGCATCCATGCTGCTCCGGTCATCGGGAAATTTCTGGATCACAATCGTTGCATTCTCACCCAGCACTGCCGTAGCCACGGCACGGCACAGGTCGCCGTCAAATGCTTCGCGCCCGCCATGATCGTCGCTGGTGGAGTACTCCGCTTGCGCAACATCCACGCCGCAGCGCAGCGCACCCGCCGCACGCACGTGAGCCAGGGTCGATTCGGCGCGCGCCGCCACTGCGCCGAGCGCAAGCAGAGCCAGGGCAAGCGCAGGCCTCACGGCGTCCATCCTCCGGCTGCCGGAATACCGGGGCTGGTGATGGGCCGCGGATTGAAATCGAGTGGCACGGGATTCGGCAAGCCGCTGTCCGTCGGCGTGATGCCGAGCGCCTTACAACCCTGTCCGCCTTCGTGCGGGAATGTATTGATCTCGCGCTCGGGAATCACGGCGTAATCCGCGGGAAGCGGCGCAGCTTTGCCCTGCAGCCGCAGCGTGTCAAAGGCGGTGGTCATATCGCCGACGCCTTCCACTTTGTCGTCTGCCGGGCCAAGGTTGTTCTGGCCGAACTTCTCCGCGCCAATCTGCCGCGCGCGCTCCTCATCCGGCAGATCGGCCAGCGGAATCAGGCCGAATAGCTCATCGACGAATTTAATGATGGAGCTATGCTCCGACGGCACATGTGAGACACCATGCGCGACCGAGTAGGGCGAAATGACAATGGCCGGAATACGCGGCCCTTGCTCCAGCGGCAACCCGGCCGCATCGTGCGAGCGAATGCGCGGCTGCGCATGATCGAAGAGTCCATCCGATTCATCATAGGTGATGATGATGGCGCTCTCGCTCCAGTACGGACTCCGCGCGATCGCACTGATCTCCTGCGCCAGCAGCGCTTCAGATATCTGCGTGTCAGAGTAGCCGGGATGGTCGTCGTTGCCGTTGAACACCGCGGCTAACCTCGGGTTCGGATCCTGCGGGTGCCAGCCTTCAATGTTGCCGTACCCTCCGCGCACATAGAACACGCCTGAGGCCGGCAATCTCTTCGCCTTCAGATCCGCAAAGAACTCGCTGAGCCCGTGCATGTGCGTGCTGGCGATGGGATTGTTCGCGACATAGCCAAAGTATTGCGGCGCATTGTGGTGAGCCACATATCCCGTGTGCGACGCGACGCCCTTGGCATCGTTCCGCTCATGATCGTAGCCCTGCTGATACCAGCCCCAGTTCACCGCATTCACGCCGTGGCCGGCAATCTTTGCAATGTCTTCCTGCACGTCGGGCAGGTCAAATGCAGGATCAAAATCCGCGGCGGTTGTCTTGCGGATATCCGTTCCCATGAAGGAGAGCGGCAGGCTTGCAAACGTAAGATTTTTGCTGATGCCGCTAAACGGCTTCACCGCCTGCGGCATCTTCAGCCGGTCTTCCTTGTCCAGCGGCGAACCCCAGAAGGGTTGCGGGTCGGCCAGCATAGGGACGGTAGCATTTTTGCTCTGGCCGCCTTTGTCCGCCTCCTCCGGATGCAGCATCCACTGGGTCTCACCACCCTGGCCGGAGATCATCGCAATCGCGTTCGGTGTGGACGGGCCCACAATGGTGTCCATGAAGTGATCGAAGAGCGTGAAGCGGTCAGCGAAGCGCCACAGAAACGGCGCGGTGTCACAATCCACATGCGCCATCACCAGTTCGCCAAACTGCTTGCGCTCCAGCGTGGGCGCGTGCGAAGGCTTTCCGTCCTTCAGCGTTACCCCCTCTTCAGTCAACGCATACTCCGTGTTCTGCGCCACTCCCTGCGCATCCAGCGCAAGCTTGCGGGCGACCCCCACGTGGCTGTGATTGACGGAGGCAATATCTGCCGGGTAGAGGGGAACAATCTTGCCGGCTGCATCTTTAATCGTCGCCGGAATTCTAAAGGGCGTAATCGTCGCCACGGTTCCGTCAGTATTTACGATCTTCTGCGTAAATCCCGGGACGCTCGCCGGCGGATACGGCCCCTGCGGCCCGGCGTATAGGCCGTCGGCGCCAGGGTAGCTGCCGAAATAAAAATCGAAGGCGCGGTTCTCCTGGAAGAGCACAAAGACATACTTAATGTGCTGCCGGATAAGCTGAAGCTTCGCCGCGGCAGAGAGCGCCGGCTCAGCCTGCGGGTCCAGTACCTGCGCGGCCACTGCCGTGCCGGATGGCGGCGCAAGGGTGACATCGGGCACCACCGCCGGCTTGGATTGAGCGCCCAACATACCGCAAGAGGCGAGCAATATCAGCAAGATACACCGCGCCCCGGCCCCTTCTGTGCAACCTCTGCAAATCGTCATAATTGCCCAATTTTACTCTCATTCCACCCCTATATTTTATTCCCCGGCAGCCGCAAATCTTTAGAATGGCTAGACATACCGACAACCGGCTGTGCGCATCTAAATTTCGAGATGATCGTACATTTTCCATGGGTATGAGCTTGAGTTATACACGGCCAGCATTGGATACGTCGCCTTTCACCAGCAGTAGTGAGAGCTCGCGTTCCCTTTTAGAGGCGCTGGTAGATTCCTCTCACGATGCCATTGTCAGCAAAGACCTGAACGGCATTGTGACCACGTGGAACTCCGCCGCCGAGCGCATCTTCGGCTACTCCGCGTCTGAGATGATTGGCCACTCCATCCTGCAGATCATTCCTCCGGAGCGCCACAGCGAAGAGATCACCATCATGAGCCGGTTGCGCGCGGGCGAGCGCATTGAGCACTATGAGACCGTGCGCCTGCGCAAGAACGGCGAGCGCATCCAGGTCTCGCTCACACTCTCTCCGATTCGCGACCGCGAAGGCCGCATTATCGGCGCATCAAAATTCGCGCGCGACATTACCGAGCGCCAGCGCGGCGATGAACTGCGTTCACGGCTGGCCGCCATTGTGGAATCGTCAGAAGACGCCATCCTCAGTAAAGACCTGACCGGCATCATCAATAGCTGGAATAGCGGCGCGGAGCGGCTCTTCGGATACAGCGCCGTCGAAATTGTAGGCCAGTCCATCCTTCGCCTGGTGCCGCCCGAGCTGCATCATGAGGAATCCATCATCCTGGCCCGCATCGCAGCCGGTGAAAAGATCGAGCACTATGAAACGACGCGTATGCGCAAGAACGGCGAGCCGGTTGACGTCTTCCTGACCATTTCGCCCATCCGGGGCCGCGACGGTCGCATCATTGGCGCGTCAAAGATCGCCCGCGACATCTCCCGGCACAAGCAGATGCAGGCGCTGCTGGTGCAATCGGAAAAATTTGCCGCTACCGGGCGCATGGCTGCGAACATTGCGCACGAGATTAATAATCCACTGGAGTCTGTCTTCAACCTCATCTATCTGTCGCGGCTCTCGCCGGATCTGCCCGGAGACGTCTCGGAGTACCTGCGCATTGCGGAAGAAGAACTGGCCCGCGTCTCCCACATCGCCAAGCGGACGCTCGGCTTTTATCGCGACAACACTGCCCCCATGGAAGCGGACATGGGTGCGCTGCTGGAGGATGTGATCCGGCTGTACCAGCTGCGCATTGAGCGCCATCACATCAAGATTGAGCATGACTATGCCGCCGCGCTCCCGCCCATCACGATAAATCGCGGAGAGATGATGCAGGTGGTGTCCAACCTGATCGTCAACTCGATCCATGCCATGCCCGACGGCGGCTCGCTGCGGGTGGCGCTCCGCCCCGGTGAGCGCGAGGATGCAAAAGGATTGGAGATCACAGTGGAAGATACCGGTATAGGAATTGCCACTGAGAATCTGCCTCACATCTTTGAGCCCTTCTTCACCACGCGCACCCGCTCCGGCACCGGTATCGGACTGTGGGTAGTGCAGCAACTGGTGCAATCGCGCGGCGGCAAACTGAACGTCGTCAGCTCCGTAGCGCCTGAAGATCATGGCACGGTCTTCACCGTCTTCATTCCCTACGACGTGCCGGTTACTTCCCTGGCCGTATCAGCATAGAATGGCTGCTGCATCCATCTGCCCTGCCAGGACACCCTATGATCCGGTTGCGCCCTTCGGTCTTTCCGCTGTTGCTTGTCCTCTCTCTGCTCTTTACCGTGCCGCCGCAGGCACAAGCTGCCGCCAGCTATCATGTGGCGCACACGTACGAGCTCGGCGTGACCGGCCACTGGGACTACCTCACGCTGGACCCCGCAACCCACACGCTCTATATCGCGCAGGGCGATAAGGTGCTGGTATTCGATACGAAGAGTGGCACCGTGACGGGCACCATGGGCGGCATGAATCGTATCCACGGCATCGTGCTGATGCCCGACGGCAAGACGGCATATGTCTCTGACGGCGGCGCCAATGAAGTTCGCATCATGGACCGCGCCACGTTGCAGCAGACCGGCAGCATCGCCGTGGGCGAAGGGCCAGACGCCATGGTGCTGGAGCCGGTGACTGGGCACCTCTTCGTCTTCTGCGGCAAGAGCAAAGAGCTTTCCATCATCGATCCCGCGACCAACACCGTGCTCGCAACGGTTCCGCTGCCCGGAAGACCTGAGTACCCTGTCGCCGACGGCACGGGCTTCATCTACGACAATATTGAAGATCTCGATCAACTCATCCGCATTGATGCCTCGCGCAATAAGATCGTGGATACCTGGACCTTCAACGGCTGCAAAGGGCCCTCCGGCCAGGCGATTGATATTGCGTCAATGCGCGCATTTTCCGTCTGCGACAATGGCCGCATGGTAGTGACCGAGCTGCCCAGGGGCAAGCAGGTTGCCGCCATCCCCATCGGCCAGGGGCCTGATGCTGCCGTCTTTGACGCCGCACAGAAGCTCGCCTTCAGCTCCAATGGCGACACCGGCACGCTCAGCATTGTGCAGGAAGTTACGCCGAATAAGTTCCAGCTGGTGCAAACCGTGGCCACCGCGCCCAAAGGCCGCACCCTGGCGCTGGACCCCACCAACGGAGACATCTACATCGTCGCGCCCGACCCCAACACACCGGGCACCGATGCGAAGCCGCTCATCCTGATGAAGGTCAGCAGGTAATTTGTTTTTTGGATGGGTGCTGCTCCTCAGCAAAAGTTACTGCACACCGGCCAGCAGAATCCAGCGCAGCAGGATATGCGGCGCCGCACCCAGCAGCAGCGTAGCCGCCGCCAGTGAGACGACGACCGCCATCCTCAGCCATGGCACGCAAATCTTCTGCGCGTCCGCGGCGGGCGGCGTAACGTACACCCGCTTCAATACCTGCAGATAGTAGTAGAGTGAAACCGCGCTCATGGCGATGGCCAGCGCCACCAGCCAGATCAGCCCCAGCGGACGCGGAGCCGATTGCAGCGCGGAGAAGAAGAGATAAAACTTGCCAAAGAAGCCGGCGAGCGGCGGGATTCCGGCCAGCGACAGCAGGAAGATGAACAGACAGGCTGACAGCACCGGCGAGCGGCGGCTCAGGCCGTCGAAATCGTTCAACTGATCGCCGCCTGTGGCCTCCTGCACCACGCCCACAGCGGCAAACGCGCCCAGCGTGGTCAAGGCATAGGTGATGACGTAGTAGATCAGCGCCGCGAGGCTCGTCTGGCTGTGGCTCACAATCGCCAGCAGCATGTAGCCCGCGTGGCCAACAGCCGAGTACGCCAGCAAGCGGCGCACGCTGCTCTGCGCCAGCGCCGCCACGTTGCCCAGAATCATGGAGGCAGCGGCGACCAGCGCCAGCATCGGCACCCAGCCGGCCGAACCATGCGGCCATGCCACCCCTTCCACGCCCGCGAAGCCCAGCGTCATCACGGTGTAGAACGTGAAGAAGCTGGCGATCTTTGAACTGGAGGCGATGAACGCTGCAGCCGGCAGCGGCGCGCCTTCATAGGCGTCCGGCGCCCAGAAGTGCAACGGAGCTGCGGCAACTTTGAACCCGAAACCGATCACCGTTGTCACCAGCGCGATGATGAGCAGCGGGTTCAACGGCCTGCCCTGCACTGCCAGCGCGATCTGCGAAAGATTGGTGGAGTTTGACAGGCCGTAGAGCAGGCTGAATCCGTAGAGCAGGAAGCCGGCAGACATGCCGCCGAAGAGAAAATACTTCAGTGCCGCTTCCGCAGAGCGCGGACTGCGCTTGTCAAAGCCCGTCATCACATACAGCGCCAGGCTCACCAGCTCCAGCGAGACGAAGATCACCAGCACATTGTGCGAGGCGACCATGAACATCATGCCCGCGGTGGCCAGCAGCACGATCAATATGAATTCGCCCACATGCTCGCTGAAGGTGGAATCAACCGCGACATACAGCGTAAGAATGGCCATCAGCAGCAGCGCGACCTGCACCAGTTGAATGAGCGGAGTCGCCAGCAACATGCCGTCCATTACATTGGCGGAGTGTGCCGCAAAGAAGATGCGTACCATGGCCAGTGCGCATCCGCCTGACGCCAAAGCCGTGGCCACGGCAGCCCGTACGCGGATCGCCCGCGTACGCAGCACCAGCAGATCCACTGAGAGCACGGCGAGCGCCGCCACCGCCAGAATGATCTCCGGCAGCGCAAGCTGGAACAGGGCATTATGGAATGCACTCATTGCCAGTTCCCCTTTCGCAGCCCCTCAAACAGCGGTGAGTTCAGCGCAGGCACAATCACCCGCAGCAGCATCTGCGGATACAGGCCCACAGCCACGCTCGCAGCAATCAGGATCATCGCACCCAGCTTCTCAGGAATAGAAATTGCAGCCAGCGGTTCGTGCGTCTCCAGCACCATCTCCGGCTCAGCGAAGAATGCCTTCTGCATGGCGCGCCAGATATAGGCCACGCCCACCACAATGCCCACGCCGACGCACACCGCCAGCAGCGGAAAGGCGCGCCACGCGCCGATGACGATCATCATCTCAGCCACAAAACCGCTCAGGCCCGGTAGCCCCATGCTTCCCATGCCTGCGATGACGAAGACGACCGCGGCAAACGGAATCGCATGATTCAGATTGAAGCCGCTCAGTATCTTCAGGTCGCGCGTGTGCGTACGCTCGTAGACCATGCGGCCCACCACGGCGAACATCAGTCCGGCCAGAATGCCGTGCGATACCATCTGCAGCACCGCGCCCGACAAGCCAATCTGGTTCAGCGTCATCAGACCCAGCAGAATGAATCCCATGTGGCTCACACTGGAGTAGCCGATCACGAATTTGAAATCGCGCTGCACCAGCGCCACCATCGCGCCATACACAATGCCAATCACCGCCAGCACCGCAAATACATCGCGCCACGAACCCAGCCCCAGCACATGGAAGCCCCACGAATTCAGGCCCAGCGGGAAGAGCGTCATGGCCACGCGCAGGCAGCCGTACGCGCCCAGCTTCATCACCACGCCGGCCAGCAGCATGGAAGCAGCGGTGGGCGCGGCCACATGGCCCGTCGGAGCCCAGGTGTGGAACGGCCACAGGCCGGCCAGAATCCCGAAGCCCACAAACACCAGCGGAAACGCCCACATCTGGAAGTGTGCGGGGAAGGCATAGCCCGCCAGATCGCCCAGCGCCATGCTCTTCGCGCCCGACACAACAAACGCCGCAATCAGCCCGATCAGCACCATCGCACTGCCCACAAAGGAGTACAGCGCCAGCTTCATCGCCCCATACTCGCGCCGCGTCGAGCCCCAGATCGCGATGAGAAAATACTTCGGAATGATCACGATCTCGTAGAACACAAACAGAAGGAAGAGATCGTAACTGAGGAAGACGCCGTACACCGCGCCGATGAGCAGAAGATAGAACGCGAAGAACTCCTGCGTGCGCAGAGCGACGTTCCACGAGAACAGGATGCCCGCCACGGCGATCACGCCGGTCAGCAGCACCAGGGTCAGGCTGATGCCGTCGGCCGCAAGGTGATACTCGATGCCCAGCGACGGAATCCACGGCACGCGCGTGACCGTCAGCATCTCACCGCTGCGGTGCGTGCAGAACGCCGCCAGCGCCAGCGCGAAGCCGGCCAGCGCCGTCAGCAGCGCGACTATGCGCGCCGCGGCCGCATTACCCTTCGGCATCAGCAGCAGCGCCAGTGCGCCAAGAAACGAGATGTAGATCGTCCAGGCCACCATCATCAGAACGCCAACCTTACTTGCTGCACAATCTGCATTGCCGTGCTGTTCACCATGGCGAGCAGCATCTGCGGATACAGGCCTACGGCAAACATCAGCGCAATCACCGGCGCCAGCGCCATGCGCTCCGCCGTGGTCAAATCAGGCATTGCAGCCCACCGCGGATTGAGCTGCCCGGTAAAGACCCGCTGGATCACGCCCAGGATAAAGACCGCCGTTACCAGCAGCCCAAGCACGCTCAGCGCCGCCGCCCAACCAGCCAGCGGGAATACACCCTTGAAGATCAGGAACTCACCCACAAATCCATTCAGCCCGGGCAGCCCGAGCGAGGAGAACAGTGCGATCCCCATCAGCCCGGCCATCACCGGAACCACTTTGCGCAGGCCGCCGAAATCGTTGCGCCCCTGCAGACCGCCGCTGCGCTTTTCCAGCAGGGCGATGAACCAGAACACCGCCGCCGCCGTCAGTCCGTGGTTGAACATCTGCAGCATCGCGCCATTCATGGCAGCGTACTTCTGCGTCAGCAGACCGGCATCGTTACCCGTAAATTTCACCACGGCAAATATCGCCAGCAGGCAGTATCCCAGGTGATTGATAGACGAGTACGCGAAGATGCGCTTCATATCTTTCTGCGCCAGCGCCGAGTAGCCGCTCAGCACGATCGTGGCCACCGCCATCCAGAGCAGCGGCGTCGATACGCGCTGCATCTGCTCACCGAAGATTGGCAGCAGGATGCGCAGGATGCCGTACAGCCCCATCTTCGACATTGCACCTGTAAGCAGAATCGTGGTGCCCGTCGGCGCCTCGCTGTAGGCAATCGGCAGCCAGGTGTGGAACGGGAGGATCGGCACCTTAACCGCGAAGCCGAGGAAGACGCCCGCGAAGATCCACATCGCAAGGTGATGCGGAATCAACCGGTGCGTGCTCAGCTTGGCCACCACCGCCGGCATCAGTTGCCCGCCCTGTGCCAGTTGCGCCAGGGTTGCGAAATCGAACGTGTGCACCGCCAGGAAGAGTGCAAGGAACGAGAGCAGCATGGCCACGCTGCCCACCATCGTATACACCAGAAACTGCGTCGCCGCCGCCGTGCGCTTCGGTCCGCCCCATATCTTAATCAGAAAGAAGGCCGGGATCAGACCCAGCTCCCAGAAGATGAACCAGTGAAAGAAGTTCAGCGCGGTAAAGGTGCCGAACAGGCAGGCCTGCAGCAGCAGCACCAGCGAAAAGTAGAGCGGTACGCGGTCTTCAATCTGCCACGAAGCCGCCATGGCGATGGGCACCACGATCGCCGAGAGAAGAAGCATCAGCAGCCCCAGCCCGTCGATGCCGACACGGTACTCCGCCCCCAGCATGGCCACCCACGCGTGCTGCTCCTGAAACTGCATCGCACCGGAGGCGCTGTTGAAGTAATGCCATATCAGCAGCGTCATCGCGAGTGACAGCAGGCTGAAGCCGAGCGCCAGCCAGCGCGTCATGCGCCGGTTGCGGTTGCGCGCGAGCAGCACCACTACCGCGCCAATCACGGGGATGGCGGTCAGCACGCTGATGCAGGGGCAGCCGTTCATCGCGCACTCCATATCAGGAAGATGACCAGCGCAATCAGCGCACAGCCTATCATCCGCATGTAACTCTGCACGCGCCCGCTCTGCAGCAGGGAAAGAATATGCCCGCCCACCGTCACGCTTTCGCAGCCTTCATCAAAGCCGCCATTCACTACCGTCGTATCCACAAAATTATCCACGTGCGCCAGTATCAGCACAGCGTACCGTACCGTCTGCACCATGCTGTTCCACAGCCAGCGATCCATCCACGCACAGGCACGCGCCCACCACGCATTCAGCCGCTGCACCGTCATACGGTACAACGCATCCACGTAGAACGCATTGCCCAGCAGCGTGAAAATTCCGGGCTGCAGCGCGCCCACCGCATCCGGCGCAGCTTCGCTCACAATCGGCTTGCGCCCATAGAACCACCAGCCCGCACCGAGCCCTGCAAATACGATCAGCGAAGACGACAGCATCACTGCCAGCAGACCATCGCCATGGAACGCTGCAAAATCCAGCGCAACATGCTGCCCATCCAGAAACGCCTGGAACCACGGCCACGCCGGCGTGCCCAGGAAGCCCAGCAGCACAGCGAACGCGGCAAGAATCACCAGCGGGATGGTCATCACCGCGGGGCTCTCATGCGGATGATGCACAATGCCCGCGCCCGTCTGCACCGGGCTATCGCCCTGCTCGACGTGATGCATGTTGGTCTCAGAATCAGCCGTGCTGTCCGCAGGCTGCGTGGGCGGATGCGCAGTGCCCTCTGCCGGAGCCAGCCGCCACGTTCCCGCATACACGTAGTACATCTGCCGCGTCATGTAGAAGGCCGTCAGCAGCGCGCCGAATGCGCCCAGGTAAAACGGCGTTTGCGACACGCTCCAGCCATGCGCCGCGTGGAGAATCTCATCCTTGCTCCAGAAGCCGGAGAAGAAAAGCGGAAAACCGCACAGCGCCAGCATACCCACGGTATAAGCCGCGAAGGTAACGGGCATGTACTTCCGCAGCCCGCCCATGCGGCGGATGTCCTGCTCGCCGCTGCAGCCGTGAATCACCGAGCCCGCGCCAAGAAACAGCAGCGCCTTGAAGAACGCGTGCGTGATGAGATGGAACATGCCCACCGCCACGCCGCCCACGCCGATGCCCATCATCATGTAGCCAAGCTGCGATATCGTCGAATACGCCAGGATGCGCTTGATGTCCCACTGCGCCACCGCGATCACCGCGCCAAAGACCGCTGTCACCGCGCCCACCCACGTCACCACCTGCAGCGCCGTTGTCGGCGTCAGTGCAAGTCCAACATGAGCACTCATCAGGGGATAGATTCTCGCCACCAGAAAAACGCCCGCTGCCACCATGGTCGCGGCGTGAATGAGCGCGCTCACCGGCGTCGGGCCTTCCATCGCATCCGGCAGCCACACATGCAGCGGCACCTGGCCGGATTTACCCGCTGCCCCGCAGAAGATCAGCAGCGCAATCCCTGTTGCAGCCGTCATGCCAAAGGCCGTAGTCACCGCCACCATGTGCGCCAGCGCCGCCTGTTCCATGCAGCCTGCGCCGCCATCGTAGAAGAGCAGCGTGCCGCTCTGCGCATAGAGCCACATCATGCCCAGAAAGAATCCCAGATCGCCGATGCGCGTTACGATGAACGCCTTCTTCGCCGCCGCCGCCGCCTTCGGATTCGCGTACCAGAATCCGATCAGCAGATACGACGTCAGGCCCACGATCTCCCAGCACATAAAGAGCAGCAGCAGACTGTTCGCAATCACCACGCCCAGCATGGCGCCTGCGAAGAGCGCCAGAAAGCAGAAGAAGCGCGTGAAGTTTTCGTCGTGCTCCATATAGCCGACGCTATAGATAAAAATCAGCAGCCCGACGAACGTCACCATCACCAGCATCACGGCCGTCAGCGGATTCAGCATCCATCCCAGCCGCAGCCACTCGTTGCCAAACCGCAGCCAGCCGAAGTTGCAGACCTCCACGCCGCCCGACCGCAGCACATGCGCGAACGCACACAGCGCCAGCAGGAACGAAGCACTCATCGACCCAATCGCCAGCGATGCCGCCAGCCTGCGGCTTCCCTGCTTCAGCAGGGCGCTCGCACCCGCTGCCAGCATGGGCAGCGCGGGTATCAGCCAGAGATTGCGTACGATCCAGGTCATTCCACTCTCAGCATTGCGGTTAGCAGGTTATGGTTAGCACAGCCATGCGGCTGCGCAGAAAATTCGCTCGTGCGTCTAGCCCCTCATGGATGTCATCTGATCCAGATCAGTAGATTTGGAATGGCGGTACATTGCCAGAATCAGCCCCAGCCCGACGGCCGCTTCAGCCGCCGCCACCGTGATGGAAAACACGGCAAACATCACGCCAGTCAGCACTTCAGGCCTCGGCCCATAGCGCCAGAATGCAATCAAATTCAAATTCGCCGCATTCAGCATCAGCTCAATGCCGATCAATACCAGAATGGCGCTGCGCCGTGAAAGCGCACCGGCCAGACCGATGGAAAACAGCAGCGCAGAGAGCAGCAGATAACTCGACAGGGGACTCATAGCTCACCCTTCCTGACCGGCGTAGCCACCACCACCGCGCCAATCAGCGCCACGGTGAGCAACAGGCCCATAATCTCCAGCGGCAGCACATAGCTGCGCATCAGGGCAAAACCGATCTGCTGCGCCGGAACATCAATCTGCGCCGGCAGCGCGCGCGCATGAGTTCCGCTGCCGCAAATCGCCCATGCCAGCACGGCGAATACTCCCGCAGCCACTGCGCTGCCCGTAATCCAGTATGCCGCGCTGCCCGGATGTGCCACCGGCTCCGCGCTCTGCGTGGTCATGATGGCGAACACCGCCAGAATGGCCACGCCGCCGATGTAGACCAGTATCTGCGTGAAGCCGACGAACTGCGCATTGAGCTGCAGATAGAGCGCCGCCAGGCCAACAAAGCCCAGCGTCAGCGCCAGCACGCAGTGAATCAGATTGCGCAGGCCCATGGCTGCGGCCATTCCGGCAATCGTCACTGCGGCAAGGATGAGAAAGGTAATTGTCATTTCGATCTTTGGGGCCGGTTATAATCTTTCACGCTGCTGCCGGGGCAAGCTGTGACGTTCGTCACCAGCTCACTCCGCATAGCGATACTTGCGCACGGCCACGCCCTTTCCCTGCCACGACGTAGCCCGTCCCAGCACGATAAATGGTCCAGCGATCAGCGCACTGCACACCAGCCAGCGCAGCGGCCCGCCGGGCATAAAGCGCCACACCCCGGCGGCAATGATATTCAGCAGCGTCATGGGCAGAATGAACTTCCAGGAGAAGTTCATGAGCTGGTCCATGCGCAGGCGCGGCAGCGTGCCGCGAATCCAGATGAAGCCGCAGATCAGCGCCACCAGCTTGGCGAAGAACCACACGTACGACGGTATCCACGTCAGGAACGAGAACGGTGCGCTCCATCCGCCCAGGAAGAGCGTGATCGCCATGGCGCTGGTCGCCATCATGCCCAGGTATTCGCCCAGGAAGAACAGCGCAAACTTGAAGCCGGAATACTCAATGTAATATCCGGCGATGATCTCCGACTCACCCTCCGGCAGATCGAACGGCGAGCGGTTGGATTCCGCCGTGGCCGCGATCATAAACAGCGCAAAACCGGTGAATCCCCACGGCGTAAAGACGAACCAGTGCGGAAAGATGCCTGTATAGCTCGCCTGCAGGTTCACAATGCTGACCGTGGAGAGCGTGCCCGCCGCCATGATGACCACAATCGCCGCCAGCACCAGCGGCACCTCATAGCTGATCATCTGCGCGATGGCGCGCATGGCGCCGAACAGAGAATACTTGCTGCGGCTTGACCATCCTGCCATGAACACAGCCAGCTCCACCAGCGAACTGATGGCAAAGAAGAACAGCACGCCGCCGTTCATGTCCGTGATGACCATGTTCCGCCCGATGGGCAGCACGGCATAGCCCAGAAACGCCGCTGTGACCAGCAGCAGAGGAGCCAGCAGATGCACCATCTGGTCCGCGCTGCGCGGCACAATATCTTCCTTGGTCAGCGACTTCACGCCATCCGCAATGGGCTGCAGAATGCCGCAGGGCCCCACGCGGTTCGGGCCAAAACGATTCTGCTGCCGCGCCAGTCCCTTGCGCTCCAGGATGGTCGTGATGGCAAACAGCAGCGGAAAGACAATCATCACCGGCACAACCGAGAGCACAGCAGAGCACAACGGCTGCCACATTGCCGGTACATGCGCCAGCAGACTGTGCTTCGCAATGACGAAGATCTGATCGACCATCTGCACCCGCGTCATCATGCTCCACCGCCTGACGCCTGCGCCGCAGCGGCTGCCCTGGCTGCCGCAGCTTCAGCCGCTGCTTTTGCCTTGGCTGCCACCTTCGCCCGCTCCTCGGCCAGCGCAGCATCCACGGCCGCGGCCTCCGTCGGATGAATCTGCCGGTAGTATTCGTTGGACTTTGACAGTTTCTGTTTGTCCAGCATCAGGCCGCCAAAGCGGTCGTGCGAGCTCAGGTCGTAGACCACATCCATCTTGATGGCGTCGAAGGGACAGACCTCCACGCAGATCTGGCAGCTCATGCAGACCGAAATATCAATATCGAACCTCGCCGGATAGAACTGCATCTTGCCTACAGCGTCCGGCTTCTTGTCAGTGCTCTTCTCGATCAGAATGCACTTCGGCGGGCACTCTTTCTCGCAGATATGGCAGCTCACGCAGCGCAATCCCTGCTCCGCGTCGGTGCCGTCATAGACCAGGAAGGGAAAATCCCGCGTCGCCTCAATCTGCGGCAGCCGCTCTTCCGGATACTGCAGCGTGGTCAGCCGCTGCTTGCTCACATAGCTGCCGAAGAAATTCTTCGCCGTGACCGCCAGGCCTTTCAGAATGCCTTCACCGAGCATGGTTTGTCCTCCGCAGGATGGTCATCAGCGGTCCACCTCGCCCAGCACAATGTCTACACTGCCCAGGATCACTACCACGTCAGCCACATTGTGTCCCAGGCACATCTCTTCCAGCACCGTCAGGTTCACCAGGCTCGGCGGACGCACGCGGTAGCGGTACGGCGTGGGCGAGCCATCGCTCACCAGATAGAACCCAAGTTCGCCCTTGGGCGATTCAATGCGGCCATAGGCCTCGCCCGGCTTGGGGCGGAAGTTCCGCACCTTCGTCTTCGGGTCCATGATCGGCCCCTCGGGCAGATCGCGGAGCGCCTGCTGCAGAATCTTCACCGTCTCGCGCATCTCCAGCAGACGGATCATGTAGCGGTCATACACGTCGCCGTGGTCGCCCAGCGGCACGCGGAAGGCAAAACGGTCATAGATGCCGTACTTGTCTACCTTGCGGATGTCGTAGTTCACGCCGCTGGCGCGCAGCATGGGTCCGGTAATGCCGGCGCTCACCGCCAGCTCAGGGCTCAGTACCCCCACCCCCTGGGTGCGCGCCATCAGAATCTCATTGCCCGCCAGCAGCGCCTCATACTCATCCAGGAAACGCGGAAAATCGTCCACAACCTTCTTCGCGTGTTCCAGCCAGCCGGCCGGCAGGTCCACGCGGCAGCCGCCGAAGCGCATGTAGTTGCACATCATGCGCGCGCCGGTCAGCGCTTCAAACAGGTCCAGCAGCTTCTCGCGTTCACGGAAGGCATACATCAGCGGCGTTCCGCTCGACCCCATGTCCTGCATCAGAAAGCCGACCAGCAGCGCATGGTTCTGCAGCCGCGTCATCTCGCCCACGATCACGCGCAGATACTCGGCGCGCTCCGGCACTTCAATACCCGCCAGCTTCTCCACCGCCAGCGCGTAGCCCCAGTTGTTGGTAAGCGAGCAGAGATAATCCAGCCGGTCGGTATAGGGCATGGAGCCCAGATACGTCTCCTGCTCCGCGATCTTCTCGTGGTTGCGGTGCAGGTAGCCGAAGACCGGCTTCAGCTTCACCACGCTCTCGCCGTCCAGCACCACATCCATGCGGAATACGCCATGCGTGGACGGATGCTGCGGCCCCATGGAAACTTCCAGGAGCTGCGTGCCGACGTGTTCCGGCTGGGGCGTCAGGCTGACGCTGGGATAGGCCATGGTGCTCACTGCCGTCCCCCTTCCGCCCGATGCTGCTGCGCACGGCGCAAGACCTCATCGTGCGCGGTCGGCTCATACTCGTAATCGTCCGGGTCCACATAGTCGCGGCGCATGGGATGATCCACAAAGTTCTCCCACATCAGCAGCCGCCGCAGGTCGTGGTGCCCGTCAAAGATGATGCCGTACAGATCAAATATCTCGCGCTCCTGCAGGTCGGCGCTGCGCCATACGTGCATCAGCGACGGCAGATGCACCCCCGCGTCGCGGTCCTGCGTGCGCATACGCAGAATCACCGGGCCATGCTTCAGCTCCATCGAATACAGGTGATAGACCGCCTCAAGATAACCGGGCACGACGGTCTTCTTCACCTCGTCCACCTCGGTCTCTACGCCGTCCACCAGCTTCTTCACCTTGATCTTTTCGCTGACCTCGCGCTGCGGCCAGTCAATGCCGGTCACATTGGAGCAGAAATCCATCCGCAGCCCCGCCGCATCGCGCAGATACGTCGCCACCGCGATGGCATGCTCCGCATCCATCAGCAGCGAGTGTTGCGCGCACGGGCTCGCATTCGTCACCAGCTGCAGAACGCAGCCGGGGATGTTCGCCTCAAGCTCGGATTTAATCGTCTCCGGATTCATTGTTCCCTGTCTTAATCTGCACCAGCGGCGCCTGCCACACTGCCGGATTACTCGACGGCTCCAGGTCGTGCGCGCCAAACTCCGGCAGCTGAAATTCGCTGGGACGGTCTGCGCGCAAGTGGCGCGGCCGCGTGGCTCCCGTCAAATGCTGTTCGTCGATCATCTTCTGCAGGCTCATGAAGGCGTCCAGCAGCGCCTCCGGCCGCGGCGGGCAGCCCGGGATGTACACATCCACCGGGATAAAGCGGTCAATGCCCTTCAGCACGTTGTAGCCCTGCTTAAACGGGCCGCCGGAGATGGCACACGCGCCCATGGAAATCACATACTTCGGCTCCGGCATCTGGTTGTAGAGCCGGATCACCTGGGGAGCCATCTTCTTGGTCACGGTGCCGGCCACGATCATCAGGTCAGCCTGCCGCGGCGAGGGCCGAAAGACCTCCGCGCCGAAGCGCGCCAGGTCGTAGCGCGCCATGGTGGCAGCGATCATCTCAATGGCGCAGCACGCCAGCCCGAAGTTCAGCGGCCACAGAGAGTTCTTCCGCCCCCAGTTGTACAGCTCCTGGAGCGTAGTGGTGAAGATGCCCTGCCTGCTCAACTCGGCTTTTAGCTGTTCGTCCATCGGGCCCGTTACGTCCACTCCAGCACTCGTTTCTTCGCTGCCCACACCAATCCCTCCACCAGCAGCAGCAGAAAGACCAGCATGGCCATACACTCACCCGCCGTCAGGCTGGTAAACGCCACTGCGAATGGGATCAGAAAAACGGCTTCCACGTCAAAGATAAGAAAGATGATGGCGTAGACGTAGTACCCGGGATGAAACTGAATCCACGCGTCGCCGGAAGACTCCAGCCCGCACTCGTAGATGGAGTTCTTGCTGCTGCCGCGCTTCTGCGGGGAGTACACGACCGCCCATAGCCACGCCAGCAGAAGCGGCGTGACGGCGAAAGCAATGGCCCCGATCAGGAGCACCAGCACTGGCAGATAGGGAAGTCTATTCATGACCGTCAAATCTACCGTATCAGACGCCGCAAACCAGACCTGTGACGGTAGTCACATCCAACGCGGCGAACTAGCCGCAAAATCATATTGGCGAAATGCTTAGAAGGATGGCAACCCAATCATGATTGACCTGAAAACCGACTACCTCGGCCTGAAACTCAAGAATCCCCTCATTGTTTCGTCCTCGCCGCTTACCGGCTCCGTGGACAGCATCAAACGCCTGGAAGACGCGGGCGCCGGGGCCGTCGTTCTGCCCTCCATCTTTGAAGAGCAGCTTACCCTGGAGAGCAATGCGCTGGACAATGACCTCTCCCGCGGCACCGACTCCTTTGCCGAAGCCGCCAGCTTTCTGCCGGATTACGGCAACCTCAGCCAGGGGCAGGATACCTACCTCGCGCTGCTGCGCCAGGCCAAGGCAGCAGCCGGCATCCCGATTCTGGCCAGCCTGAACGGCGCCACCGGCGGCGGCTGGATCCGCTTTGCCAAGGAGCTGGAGGAGGCGGGCGCGGACGCGCTGGAGCTGAACACCTACTCCATCCCCACCAACCCGCATATGTCCGGCGAATCCCTGGAAGAGACCATCCTCGACCTCGTGCACCAGGTCAAGCAGTCGGTGCGCATCCCGGTCGCGGTCAAGCTCTCCTCCCAGTTCACCAGCATTCCGCACCTCGCGCGCCATCTGGATATCGCGGGCGCCGACGCGCTTGTGCTCTTCAACCGCTTCTACCAGCCGGACTTTGACATTGAGAATCTCAGCGTGGTGCCGCGCCTGAACCTGAGCCGCCCGGAAGAGCTTCTGCTCCGCCTGCACTGGACCGCGATCCTCTACAGCCATCTGCGCGCGCAACTCGCCATCACCGGCGGCGTGCATACGGCAGAGGACGTGCTGAAGTCGCTGATGTCGGGCGCACAGGTGGTGATGATGACCTCGGTGCTGCTGCATGACGGCATCCCCCAGCTCGCCGTCATTCTCAGCGACCTGGTGAAGTGGATGGACGAGCACGATTACACCTCGATCCAGCAGATGCGCGGCAGCCTGAGCCGCTGCTCTGTGCCCGATTCCTCCCCCTTCGAGCGCGGCAACTACATCAAGACCCTCAGCCACTACACCCTGCGCCCCCAGACCACCCCGGCGGCATAAACAAGACCACTTTTTGTATTGGAAAGGGGGCGGCATCAGCCGTCCCCTCTTCTTTTGCACGTCACATTTTAATACTTTGTCATCCTGAGCTGCGTTTGGGGCGCTTTTGCCCCAAACGCAGCCGAAGGATCTGCTTCTCGCCTTTTTTGTTCGTCGTCCTGACGCCGGAGCGTAGCGAAGCGGAAGGATCTCAGTATTCCCTCCCCCGCAGCCCCAACCATCCGAGTCATTCTGAGCGAGCGCCTGCGAGCCGAAGAATCCAGACGCTCTCCGCCCCACCCATACCGCCTGCACCATTCAGCCCCCGGAAGCCCATTGATTACCACTGTCATCCTGAGCGAAGTTTGGGGCGCTTTTACCCCAAACGCAGCCGAAGGATCTGCTTCTCGCCGGTACAGCCAAAACTACAACCTAACTGAAGATGACCGTCTTGTTTTCGTAGGAGAGAATGCGCCGCTCCAGGTGCCAGCGCACGGCGCGCGACAGCACCAGCCGCTCCAGATCGCGGCCCTTCTGGATCAAATCTTCCAGCTCATCAGTGTGTGAGATGCGCGTCACATCCTGCTCAATGATCGGCCCGTCGTCCAGCACCTCGGTCACGTAATGGCTGGTGGAACCGATCAGTTTCACGCCGCGTGCAAATGCCGCATGGTACGGCCGCGCGCCCACAAACGCCGGCAGAAACGAATGATGCACATTGATCACGCGCAAGGGATAACGGCGGCAAAACTCCGGCGAAAGAATCTGCATATACCGCGCCAGCACGATCAGGTCCACGCCATGCTCCTCGATCAGCGCCATCTGCTGCGCTTCCGCGGCCTGCTTGTTCTCGCGCGTCACTTCAATCAGGTGAAACGGAATACCGTAGAAGCCCGCCAGTGCGGCAGCGTCCGGATGGTTGCCGATGATCACCGGTATCTCACACTTCAGCTCGCCGGACTGGTGCCGCTGCAGCAGGTCCGCGATGCAGTGCAGGTACTGCGACACAAAGAGCGCCACCCGCGGCTTGCGGCTCGCGTACTCCAGCCGCCAGCGCATGTTCAGTGAAGCCGCCAGCTCGCCGAACTCGCGGCGGAACGCAGCTTCTTCCGCCTCGCTCTGGTCCAGCGAGAACTCAATGCGCATAAAGAAGAGGCCGAGCTCATTATCCTGGTGCTGGTCCGCATGCAGAATGTTGGCATTCTGCGCCAGCAGAAAATTCGCAATCGCAGCAACCAGCCCTTTGCGGTCAGGGCAATCGATCAAAAGAATAGCGGTCTTGGGCATAAGAAAGAATCGGTAATACGGGGACAGCATACACAATCCCCTCACCACGAACCTCGTCTAACCCCTGCTACCCCGCTACGACCGCCTTTGCCTCTGCGAGCGAAGCTCGCTCTTCGCCGTGCGCGGCGCACCCCGGCATCCACTCATAATCAATCGCAAAGCCCTGCTTCGCCAGCTCGCCTTCCACGTAGCTGCGCTCCAGCTCATTCACGCCGAACTGCGCGCCTGCGTCCGATTTGCTGTTGATCTGCGTGTATCCGCCGGGCTGGACTTCGCCGCAGCGATACGTGTACACGTCGCCGTCCAGCACGTTGCGCAGATTCATCGCAAACGTCTCGCGCGTCTGCAGCCAGCGGCCCGCCGCCGGCACCGCCAGCTTGTACACCAGCAGCGCCGTCTCATACGCGTGGTCGCTCACGCTGGTGGAAAACTTCAGCTCTTTGCCGTTGATCGGCTTCAGCCGCGCCGTGCCCATCACAAACGGGCCGCGCCCATACTCGGCCTGGAAGTAGCGAGCCCGCGCGATCTGCATCAGCGCGTCAAAGCGGTAGTCGGCCAGCCCGAAGAGCGCGCCTGCCGCCACATCCAGCCCTGCCTGCATGGCGCGGTCATGGTTGTCCATGCGGGTGAAGAATTCGCGCTTGCGCGGGCTGGCGTCGTGCCAGCGCATGTAGGCGGCTTCATCCAGCGTCTCGTCCCACTGCACGATTCCCTGCAGGCCCACGCCACGCAGCGCCTCGTACGTTCCCGCGTCCTGATACTCGGTGCAGAGCAAAACGCCGGCGCCTTCGCCCGTACCAACGGCTTCCACCGCCTGCGTGATGTGCTGCACCAGCATGGCGCGATCCAGCTCCGGGTCCGTCGCGTAGACCAGCTCAATCACCCGCGCATCGCGCGCCATGGCGGCTTCAATCTCAACGGCCAGCTCTTCTGTGGTCAACCGATGGCGCACCGTGTCTTTGCGGTTGACGGAGAAGTTGCAGTAGGGGCAGGCATCCACGCAGAAGCTGGAAACGTAGATGGGCGCCACGTAGCGCAGGCGATTGCCCGCCGCCGCGCGCCACTGCCGCTGCACCTGGCTGCGCAGCAGCTCAAACTGAGCTGTTGCCGCGGGATGCGCGCCAATCTCCAGCAGCTCCGCCAGCCCGGGCAGCCCCAGTTCCGGCTGCGCCAGCAATTCTGCTACCCGGCCCACGGACGGGCACTGCACCCCTTGCAGGGTGCCGCGCACCTCCGCACTTATTTCCCCATATACCGCACTGAACATCGTAAGTCCTTTGCCCGCGCGCCCAGCGCACGTCTTCTTTATTAGACCACTCGCGGGTGGGAGAGTGAAATTCGCAACGCTTCCCCGCCCGGCGGCGTCCAATAGCGGCCGGGCTTCTTATTCCGCGCACGGATATACTGGAGAGCGATGGCAATTTCCCTGGAAGCAACAAATCCGCGCACCGTACCTGACCCCGAACTGCGCCGCCGCATCGCCTCCGGCAGCCGCCTGAATGCGGAAGAGGCGCTCTTCCTGCTGCAGCGCTGGCCGCTGCTGGACCTGGGCGCTCTCGCCTTCCAGCGCAAGCGCGAATTGCATGGCGACGTGGTGACCTACGTGGTGAACAAGCAGGTCAATCCCACCAATCTCTGCGTCCACGCCTGCAAGTTCTGTGACTTTGCCGCCAAGCCCAAAGACGCGCACGCCTACAGCCTGGAAGAAGACGATATTCTGGCCAGCCTGAACGACCCCGACATCACCGAAGTCCACATCGTGGGCGGGCTCTGGAAGACCTGGAACCTTGACCGCTCGCTCGCGCTCATCCGCCGCATCCGCAGCGAGTATCCCGACCTCTGGATCAAGGCCTTCACCGCCGTGGAAGTCGATTTCTTCGCCAAATGCACCAAGAGCGACTGGACCACAGTCCTGACCGCGCTGCGTCAGGCCGGAGTCGATGGTCTGCCCGGCGGCGGCGCAGAGGTGCTCTCCGAGCGCGTGCATCAGGAGCTCTACCGCGACAAGATGGGGCCAGATAAGTATCTCGCCGTGCATGAGACCGCGCATCAGATGGGTATGCCGACCAACTGCACCCTGCTCTTCGGCCACATCGAGACGGATGAAGAGATCGTGCAGCACCTCCTCCAGCTGCGCGATCTGCAGGACCGCGCTCCCGGCTTTGAAGCCTTCATTCCGCTGGCGTTTCAGCCGGGCGAGACCGGTATTCGCACCACGCTCATCTCGCCCATGCGCTGCCTGCAGGTCATCGCGCTCTCGCGGCTGGTGCTCGACAATATTCCCCACATCAAGGCCTACTGGCCTACGCTGCAGATGGAGACCGGCGTGGCCGCGCTGAGCATGGGCGCAGACGATCTGGACGGCACCCTGGGCAAGGAACGCATTATGCAGCTGGCCGGTTCAGCCGCGCCGCAGGGCATGGCCGCCGCGCTGATGGAGCGCCTGATTCGCGAAGCCGGCCAGACCCCGACGCGCCGCAACGGCCGCTTTGGTCTGCTGCCCACGCCCGCTGCGCAAGCTCACGAGGTGACGCCATGCTAGACCCTCAGACTCCACTCCGCGTCGGCATCAGCCTGGCGAGCTTCAACAACGTGGCTCCGTACCGGCTGGTCATTCCGCACGCCAATATCTCGTTCGTCAGCGGCGATCCCAGCGAGCTCACATCGCTGATGGCGCGCGGCGAGCTGGACGCCTGTCTGCTGCCCACCGGCGCCATGCCGGTGATGGAGCCGTTTGTGAAGCCGCTCGGACCGTACGGCATCGGCTGCCACGGCCACGTGCTGAGCGTGCGGCTCTTCTCGCGCATTCCCGTGCATCAACTCCTGGACGCGAACCGCTCCATCTACGTCACCCCGCGCAGCACCACGTCGCGCCTGCTGATCTCAGAGCTTTTTTTGATGGACTATGGCCTGCGCCCGCGCATCACCAGCGATCGGGAGAACTGCGACGCGCGCCTCATCATCGGCGATGAAGCCATGGACCTCAGCCGCGAAGAGTGGCGCTGGCCGGTCTCACGCGACCTGGGCGAGTGGTGGTTTGAGCAGACGTCGCTGCCATTTATCTTTGCGCAGTGGGTGGTGCGCCGCTCGCTGGATGCTGAAGCCGTAGCCGCGCTGCAGCAATGGATTGAAGAGAATCTGGCCGCGGCAGGCACTGAAGACGGCCGCGCACGCATGGCCGAGTTAGCCGTCTCCTCCGGCTGGAGCCCCGCCATGGGCCGCCTCTACTTCGAGCGCATCCACTACCGTTTCACGCCCGAGCACTTCGCCGGCCTGGCGCTCTTCCACCGGCACATCCTGCTCTTTGACGAAGCTTCCCAAGGAATCGCCAATGCCCTTTGAACGCATCTCCCCCGAAACCGCGCTGGCCTGGCTGACCGATATGCCGCTGGTGGAACTGATGTCGCGCGCCAACGACCGCCGCTGGGAGCTGCACCCCAGCAACGACGTCACTTATGTGCTTGACACCAATCCGAACTACACCAACGTCTGCACCGCGAACTGCACCTTCTGCAGCTTTTACCGCCCCGTGGGCCACGGCGAAGCCTACACCCACACGCCGCAGCAGGTTGCCGCGTCCGTTGCCGCGGCCTACGCGCAGGGTGCGACCACCGTGCTGCTGCAGGGCGGGCACAATCCCGATCTGCCGCTGCAGTACTACCTTGACGTGATCCGCGCCATCCAGGCTGCCGCGCCGGGAATCCATCTGCATCTTTTTTCGCCGTCTGAGATCACACAGATCGCCGAATCCGCAGGCAAGACGGTGGATGAAGTGCTGCAGATCTTCTGGGACTACGGCTGCACCTCCATGCCCGGCGGCGGCGCTGAAATACTGGTAGAGAGCGTGCGCCGCAAGGTCTCGCCCAAGAAGCTTTCGGCACAGGGCTGGCTGAATGTGATGCGCTCGGCGCATCGCGTGGGCATGAAGACCAGCTGCACCATGATGTACGGCCATCTGGAAGAGCCGAAGGACGTGATCGAACACCTCGTCCGCCTGCGCGAGTTGCAGGACGAGACGGGCGGCTTCTACTCCTTCATCCCCTGGAGCTTCAAGCGCGGCGAATCACCGCTTTCGCGCCTGGTGAAGCAGGAATCGCTCCCCAGCTATTACCTGCGCATCATCGCCACCGCGCGCCTGATGCTCGATAACATCCCCAACATCCAATGCTCGTGGTTCAACATGGGCATCCGCGCCGGCCAACTCGGCCTCTACTCCGGCGCCAACGACTTCGGCGGCCTGCTGATTGAAGAGAACGTCCTCTACGAGGCGCAGCACAAAGTCGCCATCACCCGTCAGTCCATGCTGCAGGCCATCGTGGAAGCAGGCTTCAACCCCGTACAGCGCACCACGCTCTATGAGCGCGTCGAGACGGAACCCACCGCGCCGCTGACCAACATCACCGGCACCATGCAAACCTTCGAACGCCACAAAGGCGCACAGGAAGCCGTGGTGTAGAAGTATGCCAACCGTCATGCTTTATGGATTGGGAGATAGTCGATTTGCTATCGAATCGAACAGGTAGATTGCTAGCGGTTTGAAGTTTCCATCCATCGCCTGTCTCCCGCTCTCATCATAATCTCTATCTGAGGGGCGCCGAGACGGATGCATGAATGGCATCGGCAAGTCGTAACGATAAGCAAGGTAGTTAGCAAGAAGCCTAGCTATACGACCGTTTCCATTTCTGAACGGATGAATTCTGATGAAAGCTCCAACCGCCGTCGCGATAAGACCAAGTTTGGCAAATATCTGAAGGCCTGGATTATGTTCTTGCTTCAAGTACGTATGCAGCTGTTTATCTTGAACGACTAGGTTTGAAGCGAATTTGCGCATTTCATCAGCAACGGACTCTGGCAATACACCAAACTTGCCTCCGATTTCGGCAATGCCGTGCAAGCATGGAAATCGTTGCCTATCTGCACCCCTGAAATTGCCAGCGTAATATGGGAGCGGGACGACATCCCCAAATAGCATCTTGTGCCAAGTCTTGAGCGTTCCATGATCGGGTATGATCTTCTTCGCGGCCCGTATCGTAGCTTGATGCACACGCACAACACCCGCCGTAATATGTACATCTTCGGCGGGTGTTGCGTCTTTATTCCATTCTGGACACTCTTGCAAAAAAACTCCCGTACGTACTGCCTATGCCATTTCCTTCCACCTTGAGGCAAATTCGGATCCTCGAAGCGCCAGCGCTACTCGTTCCCCATCGGCTGCTGTATCCAACGAGGATCCAACTGTTGCTATTTTTTGTAATGTCGCACTGTATTTGGACAGAAAGTCTTTGTTCAGCAGTCCGCTAAAATGTTCCAGAAACGGCGGCTCCGTCTTGCTGGTGCTCTCTGGATACTCCACTCGAATACTCGCAATATGGTTAGTTCCAGTAATAGGTTGCACCTTGGTGGAAACCTTCGTATTAGCCAGCAAGGCAGCGCTTACCACGAGAGCACCGCCTAAAGTAGACAGCCTCTTTCGTGAAACCCTTCTCAGCCCTGCGACTCTCTTTCCGCCAGTTGAGGTAACCTTTTCGGAAAGTTGGTCAAACGTTATGTAGTTCCAGCTTCGCATTTTCATAAGCATCATACCTCTACTGTTTCCTTGACGCTCTCCTCTGCTGATGGCGCAAATTTCTTTATCTTTTCTGCGATATCATCAAATAAATCTGACAACGCAACCAACATACTCGGCTCCATAATCACCCGCACCAATGGATCCAATACCGGCTGGCTGCTCATTTCCAAATAGAAACGTATTTCCCTGGGTGCAAGAAAATAGAAATCAATACAACACTCGCCTTCCCCGGCGGCAATAAACATATTATTTGTATGAAGAGTCTGTACTTTCTCAGTTGTCTCATCGACAGAGTCAGGAATCACATAAGGGGGAAATCCCTTTTCTGCCATAGATTTCTTCATTTTCTTCAAGAAATCCAAGGATGCCATCCATTGGCCCATAAACGCATAAGCCGGAACGCGCAATTCGAGCTTATTCCGCAACCGATTGCCGTTCATTCCTTCTAGTTTGCCGAACGTAATCTGAACTGTCGGCCCCTTACTCTCGATACGGCAATAGTCGGCCACGTAGTAGGGATCAGGCGGGGGAACCTTACTGTAATCAACGCTGACACGAAGAGTTCCTTCGCCATTCGACTGCACATTCGGTTGAATGTTGACAGCATTGGATGACCCAAACTTGGCAATATTGCGTTGTGTCACGGTTCCTTTCGGCATGACATCCTCGATACATTACGTTAGTCTGCGGCAGCAAACACGTTCAGCACCTAAGGGTCAGAAGCGCTATCCCAAACATGCTACGTTGTTTAGACTGGTTTTTCAATGTTTTGGTTTGATATGCACATTAAATTGTGCATATGTCCAGGCTTTCCAATGTCTTACGGGGAGAAACACCGCACCCCTCTACTCGCACGCCGTCTTACCCTTCTCCACCAGGCAAGCCCTGTCGTAGTACTTCACGCCGTTGAACTCCTGGTACTCCAGCACGGTGCGAATCCCATCGGCCACCGGGGCGGAGATCAGCGTCTTCACCGCCTCAGCCTTCACCGCGGCACCGTCGGCCAGGGCTTCGCTCAGCACGCGGCCTTTCAGCGTTCCCACCGCCGGCATCTCAATGCCGAGAATCTTCGCCAGCGTGGGCACAATGTCGATGTTGCCCATCGGCGCTTCATCCACAAAGCCCGCCTTGAAGTCCGGTCCGATCGCCGCCATGTTGTTCCACGTCTGGTCGCGGCCGAAGCCGCCGTGCATGCCCTGACCTTCCTGCAGCGAAGTATCGGCAACCTGCTTGGCGCTCTGCAGATCGCCCGGCGTCTGGTAGAAGACCTTGTACGTCACCACGATCGCGGGCCGCGGCACCTTGCTGCTGCCCACCAGCCCTACCGCGCTGAGCGGCAGCGCTCCGCCGCAATCCGTGGCGGACGGGCAGTACTGGTCGTCCACAAAGATGCCGCCCACGTAATCCAGCTGCGCCAGAATAGCGATGGTCTGGCGCACCACGCCAACATCTTTGCCCGGCGCATAGATCAGGTCAGAGCCGCCGTTCGAGGCCACGATCAGCTTCGCGTCAGAGCCATCCACCTGCTTCACGGTCTCGCCCAGCAGCGCGCTGCCGTTCGCCGGATGCTGCGATTTCTCGCCGCCGATCACCACCTCCTGATAGGCCGAGGAACCCGTGGTGGCGCGGATGCTGGGATCGAAGACGCGCAGGTGCTCGCGCACCCCCAGATCGATGGCAAGAAAGCCTGTAGGCAGCGTGCCCTGCGGCTCCGGCTTCTCTTTGCCGGCAAGCTGGTAATCCAGCGCGGCAGAGACCTCTGCCGTCAGCTTGCCGTCGGCCGCCAGTTCGCGGCGGCTGATGGTGGCGAAGCCGTGGTCTGACGTCACCAGCACATCAGTGTTCGCCTTCACCGCCGGATGCGCATCCAGCCAGTCCAGCAGCTGCTTCAGGCAACGGTCAGCATTCTGCACGCCGCGCGCAGACGTGTCTCCGTTGATGCCCGGGGCGAGATTCTGCAGGCTGTCGCCCTCGTTGTGCTGCGAGCCGTCGGGGTCGCGCGACCAGAAGAGCAGAACGAATGGCTTCGGCTCCGCTGCAAACTTCGGCAGCAGCACCCTGGTGGCCACGTCAGAGAACCACTGCTCCTGCACATTGTTTGACGCCAGCGTTCCCGGCACCTGCGCGTCACCGGCGAAGCCATTGTTCCACTGCGACGCATCCCCGTAGCCATTGGAGCGCGAAGGCGCGTCGGTCGCGAGATCGGCCTTGGTCAGCGCATCGGTAATCTCGGTGGGCAGCTGCAGGCCGCCGGGCTGGCCGGTCGTATCATCCACAATGATGGCGCCGTTGGTATCCAGAAAGCCGAGCTGGTCCCAGCTCAGCGCATCCACCTGCTGAATCGCCGTCGGCCCGATCTTGCCCACGGAGGCCACATTGAATCCCTTCTCGCGCGCGACGGAGAGCAGTGTGCGCTCGCCGAGATAGTTGCCGCTGAAGACGCTGTTCAGGTCGGCCAGCAGCTCATCGTTCTCCAGAAAGGGCGCAATGTTGCCCGCCGCCGCGGTTACATCGGGCTTGGCCAGCCATACGCCGGGATAGATGACGTTGCTGTAGTCGCCGGTGTCGCCCAACCCGTGCCCGGTGGCGATGACGGAAGCATTTGCCGTGGTGAACGTGGGGAAGACCGAGTGGCTGTTGCGGAAGTCGACGCCCTGGGTGCGCAGCTTGAGCAGCGTCGGCGTCAGCTCCGCATTGACGGAGCCGCGGCGCAGCCCATCCGCCACAAAGATGATGACGTTGTGGCGCTGCTGCGCCTGTGCCGGGCAGATTGCAACGGCGGCGAGACCCAGAATACCCAGGCGAGAGAACAAGGAGGAAAATGCGCGCATGATGAACAAATCATACCGCCGGCGCGCGCTTCCTTCTATGAACGCAGCGTGAATGACAGAGGCACTCCGCTCTTCCCGCTTCTCTCTGCCCTGGACTTCGCGCCGCTCTGCATCTTGCTCCGCCAGGATTAAGCCCCCGGCTTCAGCCGGGGGAGTGCGGACTTCAGTCCGCACGAAGATCCGCTCCTGCAAGAAAGGGGGCTTTAGCCCCGGGCAGTCCCCCTGCTCGTCGTAAGTGTTCGCGCCGCTTACTCCGTCATCCCAATCGTGCGCAGCCAGGTTTCCACCAGCGCAGGCCATGCCGTGACCGGGAACCGGGTGCGCCGCAGGCCGAAGGCATGGCCGCCCTGCGCGTAGAGGTGCATCTCCACGGGCACTCCAGCACGCTTCAGCGCAATGTAGTACGAGAGTGAATCCTCCACGCTGTCCACATGATCATCCTCATCCTGCACCAGGAAGGTCGGTGGCGTATCCGCCGTAATGTGGGTGCGGATGTCCTCGGTCAGGTCGAGGCCGCTCTCACCCGTCGACAGATGCCCCGGGTAGAGCGCGACGGCGAAATCCGGGCGGCAGCTTACTTTGTCTGCCGCGTCCACCGGCGCATAGAGCCGCTGCTGAAAGTGAACGCTGGTGGCCGCTACCAGGTGCCCGCCCGCGGAAAAACCGAGTACCCCGATCCTGCGCGGATCGATATGCCACTCCGCCGCGTGGAAGCGTACCAGCCCAAGCGCGCGCTGCGCATCTTCCAGCGCCATGGGCGACTGCGGATAGGCTCCCCAGTACGGGCTTGAACGCGGCGCGGGCACGCGATACTTCAGCAGCACGCAGGTGACTCCCTTTGCCGTCAGCCAGTCGCAAACCTCCGTGCCTTCCAGATCGATGGCCAGAATCTCATAGCCGCCGCCGGGGAATACCACCACCGCCGCGCCGGTATTCTTTCCCTGCGGCGCATAGACCGTCATCGTCGGCTGCGTTACGTTGCTGATCGCTACCCACGGCTTGCCCGCCACCAGCGAATCCTTCCCGGTCGTCTCGGCGGATTCAGGCCCCTTGGCCGGCCGCGCATCCGGCACTGCGCCGGGCCATAGCCGCATCTGCGTGTGCCCCGGCGTGGGCTGCCACACAGGCTTCTGCGCGTTCAAAGTGGAGCAGGCAAATGCTGCGCAGAGCGCAAGGAGCAAAGGCTTCATCATGGATTTCCCCTCGGAAGAGCACAGAACTGAACCGAGTGTAGGGCTCCGCGCTGTGGAGATGTGACCGGAGAAATGGATTCCGTTGACATCCGTGGTTCGTGCGTCTGCCGCAGCCTGCGCATCCGCGTTTCGCCATGCGGGATGCTGTTGTGACCGCAATCACAGCCGCCACACCGCGCTTCCGCTTACCCTTTTTGTAACGCAGTCCGGCGGGATGCATCTTCTCCCCCGGCATCAGGAGAAGATTATGGCTTACGTGATTACCGATGCATGCACCAAGGATTTTCTGTGCGCAGAATCCTGCAGCACTTACGCGATTCACCCCACCAAGGACGAGGCCGACGCCGGCACCGTCTCACAGCTTTTCATTGATCCGGATGCGTGCATCGATTGCGGTAGCTGTGCGGCCGAGTGTCCCAGCAACGCCATCTTCGTCGCTGACGAGCTGCCCGCGGACAAGGCCCAGTTC
>Ga0302267_10000062_pt1 | contig 124366 bp, 121 predicted proteins | sample III_Bog_E1_3_FD_194555 | JGI IMG/M metagenome (GOLD analysis project Ga0302267, IMG submission 194555) | Peat permafrost microbial communities from Stordalen Mire near Abisko, Sweden - III_Bog_E1_3 | ecosystem: Environmental > Terrestrial > Soil > Wetlands > Peat | place: Sweden: Abisko... | reverse complement strand
TCGTGCTCGGTCTCATTGTTCTCATTGCCCTCATCATGCTCTTCGCCATGACGCGGTCGATCCTTCTACCCCTCATGGCGGTCGTGATGAACATTCTGACGATCGGCGCCACGTTTGGCATGTTGGTGTGGGCGTTCCAGTGGGGTCACCTCCAACACCTCTTGGGATTCAATGCTCCGGGTGCCCTGCAGTCAACGTCACTCATCATCATCCTCGCCGTGGTGTTCGGCCTATCGACGGACTACGGCGTTTTCTTGCTCGGACGAATGAAGGAGGAGCACGATGCGGGCGCGTCACCAGACGAGTCAGTGGCTCGTGGCCTTGATCACACGGGTGGGATTGTGAGTTCGGCAGCGCTTTGTCTCGCGCTGGCGATGGGTGCGCTCGTCTTGTCCCGGCTCGTCTTCGTAAAGGAACTCGGCCTCGGCGTTGCGTTCGCGGTGCTCATTGACGCAACGGTGGTGAGGGCGATCTTGGTGCCGGCCTTAATGAAGTTCCTCGGCTCGGCTGCATGGTGGTCGCCTTCAAGGGGTGTGAGCTCGCAGCGTGTGACGGATGCGGCCCCGACTCAGACGCCGCGTGGTCTCGGGCCCGTAGACGTCGCCGATCTCGTCGACTCCTCGTCGACAAAGTAGGCAGAGGTGCTAACCAACGAGCATGAGATGCACGTGGTAATTGGATCCGGCCAGGTCGGGCGCTCGCTCGCCGCACACCTGGCCGGACTGGGACTGCCAACGCGGGTTGTGTCGCGGCGTAGACCCGGTCATGTACCCGAGGGCGTTGAGTGGCGTGGAGCTGACGCCACGGACGTTCTGGCGACTATCGACGCCGCCGCGGGTGCCACGGTGATGTATCAGTGTCTCAACGCGCCGTACGCAAGGTGGCCAGAGATGTTTCCGCCGCTCCAGCGTGGCGTGCTCTCGGCCGCCGAACGGCTCGGCGCACTACTCGTGAGCCTTGAGAACCTGTACGGCTACGGTCCAACGTCCGGCGTACCAATGACCGAGGATCTCCCACTCGCGGCGACGACAGCAAAGGGTCGAACGCGCGCCGTCATGACCGCCGAGTTGCTGGCGGCCAGAGACGCCGGACGAGTGCACATCGCGATTGGGCGGGCCTCAGACTTCTTTGGAGCAGGGGTTACTGAGTCTTCGTTAGGCGAGCATGTCTTCGGGAATGCATTAGCCGGACGCCGCGCTGACTTCATTGGCAATCCTGATCTTCCCCACACCTACAGTTACGTGCCCGACGTCGCGGCCGGCCTCGCAATCCTCGGTACCCGCAAGGACGCGGTCGATGAAATATGGCATCTGGCCGGGCCAGAAACCGTCACGACGAGTGAGATCCTTGACCTGGTTTCGAATCACGTCGGGCATCGCGTCGCCATTCGGTCAGTGCCAATGCCACTCTTACGCGCTTTAGGCGTCTTCAATCCGACCCTTCGCGGGCTGGTGGAGATGGCCTACGAATTCGACGAGCCTTTTGTGCTGGACACCACTAAGTTTCAGTCCGCATTCGGGCCCGTAGGTACGTCACTCAATGTCGCCGTCGCGACAACGGTGAATGGCTTTAGAGGGGAAATCAATCATGCACCGAAGCATCCAAGTATTTCTAATAAACGCTGAAGTGAATGCTGAAGTTGGACAGATTAAGGCGTCGGAAATGGGTCGTGCTGCGGTGTCAAACAAGACACTTTCCGGAGTCGCGCGTGGGTTTGATTTCTTCCTGACCCTTGCATTGCGAGCGAATTCGTTGAATTTCGGGAAAATAGCGGACTTGAAGCCCGCAAGTGGGAACCGAATGATCAAGGATTTCTGTAAGTGGAGGTAAGGGGATTCGAACCCCTGACCCCTTGCATGCCATCAACACTTTTCCCTTCCGATCAGGTCTGTTGGCGTCCAAAGACGTTTGTTTCATTGAAATTCTGTCCAGGGTGATTTGCCCATAATCGCAGATATTTTCTCTGGTTGCTTACACGGTTGCTTACATGACGTTCTGGGAATCGCTCCGGGCTCGGAGCTCGAAATCCGTTCATTCGATACTCGACGGTGGCACGCAGCACGTCACCAATTTGTTCAGCGTGCGTGGCCGGTGTCACTCCGCTTATTCGATTGCTCACGCCACCTACCGTAGGTGGCGGGCAGTCCCGGGCGCTCTCCGTGTTGAGTGTCGGTCAGTTCTTTTTACGATTCGATGTCAAAAGGTTCCTTCCAATGTGACCGGGATTACGTTGCAAACGTGTCCATGAAATCCAAGATAGATGCAGGGTATGGGATTCGTCTCAGCGGCGTCTTGCTGGTTCTTCTCCTAAGTTTGACCGTCGTCCTGTCCCCAGTTATCACATCGAAGGCGGACGCTGCAACAATCAAACCCTGCCAGGGAAAGTATCTCGCTGGAGCGACAGCCTCCTCCAGCCTTTACGCCGGCGGTGGGATCATTGTCGTGGCGATCACCAACGTTGGACCTTCTACGTGCCAACTAGGCGGTCACCCGCGATTATTGGGCGTTCGCGGAGGCCACGAATACAAACTGACTCATGTCGGAGAAGGCCCAACCCAAGACGGACAACTTCATGCGACGACGCTCAGTCCGCGCGAGGCTGGGGCGCTCATCTTGGACACACCGCTCGGGTGTAATGCGAACGTGTATCCACCGCCTGCCGCCAGCAATTACACGGGCGTCGTCATAGTGCTGCCTGACCAACAGGGGCACATAAAAATTCTTGGTGTTCCGCTGGCTATGCCTTGTGGAGCCAGCGAGAGCCAATTGGGATGGGCGAAAGGTTTCGAGCTCTACCAATGAAGAGTCGTTTGCTTGCTTCGTCGGTGCTAAGTGTCGTGATTATCGCGGTTTCACTGACACTTCTGGTCACTGGAGTCACCGAGGCCGCGCCGCCAAGAAGAGTTTCCAACGCGGCCCAGTTCGTCAAACTCATGAAGAGGGGCGTCAACAGCGCCTACGTAGCCACGTACGAAGTCTCTAACTACGCCTTCTTCTTGAGAGGGTCGATAACCGTGGCGAATCTCCCCCCTCGACCGGGCACCAAAGTACCGGTGAACGTGAATGACTACTCGAGCGATCTTGAGACCTCGTACATTTACAGAGGCAAGAACGGCCACGTCGTTCAATGGATCCAAGATGAGACGAGGGTCAGCGCGTGCGTTAACGGACTTCCCCCCTCGAGCAACTTCAATCTTGAGTGCTCGCGACCGTTTCAGTACGTTCCTTCGAATGGATTCTTAGAGGAGGGCGTTGGATTTGTTCCTGAATATGTTGAGCAGAATTTTGACCAGTTCAATCCGACCTTCGTCGCCAAATCGTCGTCGGTATTCTCCGAAACATCGCAGCGATTTGGCAAGCTTCAGTGCATCCGACAAGTACAGACAAAAGCAAAGGACCCCGAGCGTGAAACCACGTGCCTTAATCGGAAAGGACTCCTGGTGTCGTGGACGTTAGGGAATCCCGGCGGCTCCGTTCGCGTCGTGATAACAAACCTAAGTCTTCATCCCACGAAAAGGAACTTCATCACGTTAAAGGAGCCCACGAGGGCAATGATCCTTCCGCCCTTCTAGGGTCGGACAAAACTCAACTCGGGGAGCCGATCTCAACAATCTCCGCCTGGCGATTATCTCCTCAGATCCGCTATCGCGATTATTCCTTTACGAGGTGTTCAGCGAATCAGCCCGACCACTGATACGTGTAACGCTTTCTCCGATGCGGACAGTACTGAATGTGAGTAGCGGCGAGGACGAGGCGATCGTCTGGGCGAACGTCCTTCGTAATGACGGCGATGCCTTTGTCGTCATCTTCGACCGATACCGCGATCGGACGTACCGCCACGCGCTACGAATGACCGCAAACGTTCATGACGCCGAAGATGTCGTCGCTGGGGCGTTCCTAGAGTTGTGGAGACGGCGAAAGTCTGTGCGGCTGGTCGACGGATCGGTGCTGCCCTGGCTCCTCGTCACCGCCACGAATCTGTCGCGCAACCTAACGCGCGGTCTACGGCGTTACCGAGCGCTCATCGCGGCACTGCCACGAAGCGAAGTGGTGCAAAGTTCTGAGGAAAGCGTGACGGCCCGGATTGAAGAGTTACGTCTCGCTGCGCAAGTTCATAGGGCGCTTGGTCGCCTATCGGCGTCGGACGCTGCCCTGATCATGCTCACCACGTACGAAGATTTCTCGCCTTCCCAAGTGGCTTCTGTTCTCGGGATCTCCAACGGCGCCGCGCGGACGCGATTGCATCGTGCGAGATCCCATATGGCGGAGGCGCTCGGAAGTTTGGAAGCTACGGCCGACATCATCATGAAGGAGTCGAGACGATGAGCACGCTGGAAATGGACCCGGTTTTCTCAGAGGCGCTGCGGGAAGCTCTCATGACCACTATCAAGAACACCCCTCGCGCGCGACACCGGTGGCGGTGGCGCGTGGGAACCGGGGTGTTTTTTGGCTTGAGTTTGGTTGCTGGTGGAGTAGCGCTGGCCACTGGAGTCTTCTCGCCGCCCGGAGCACCGGTGAACTCGCCCCTCGGCAATATCGTGACAGCCACCCGGGTCGGAACGGCGACGATTGACCTCGGCACCCCACCCGCAACCTCAACTGATCTCTCACTCTCCTTGACCTGTCTCACTGCCGGCACGTTCTATTTCCCCAATGGTTCAAGTCTTGGCTGTGACACTGCCGACCTGAGTCAGGCGCCTCTCTATCGCACAGCCAGCGAAGTGGTGCCGCTCGCTCCAGGCGTCGACTCCATCACAATCACTACCAGCACGAACAACTCGTGGACGTTGCAGGCGACGTATGTGAATCAGGTCACTACTGCTTGGGGCGTGAATGCCAAAGGCGAGACGTACGGTGTGCAGAACCAATCCGGCACGCCGGACCTCATCGCAGTTGTCATTGATCAAGGCACGGTCCACGGCTATGTCGAGGAAAGTGAACTCAATTGCGCAGCGGGAGGAAATGTAAATTCACCGGCGGAAGCTCTTACGTGGGATCAAGAGAGCCAGAACCGAAATATCTCGATACCTGTGTACGAGAGCAACGGCACCACCGTGATTGGTACCTTCATAACTGGTGACGCCACGGGATCGAACGCCGTAACGGTCCCGCTTTCTTCGCTGTCTTTGAAGTGTTAAGGCGACACTGGGTGCGCTCGGAGACAGCTTGGTGGCGGGCAACCGACGCAGTAGGTCTGCAGAAATCAAACCCTTGAATCTATGGTGCTATATTGTGTAGCACCATGAACGCGTCCTCAATTAGCCTCTCTGATTCAGCGCCTCTCTACGAGCAGGTGGCGTCTGAGATTCGCCGCGCGATAGCGAACGGGGAAGCAAAGCCCGGAGAGCGAATGCCGCTAGCGAAAGATCTCGCGACCGTCCTTGGCGTTAACACCAACACCGTGCTTCGCGCTTTGCGCCAGCTTCGGGAAGAGGGACTACTTGAGTTTCGCCGGGGCCGTGGAATTACAGTCGCGGGTACTCTCGAGCGCGGTGCAGTGCTCGCAAAAGTGAGAGAGCTAGTTGCTTTCGGACGTCGTCAGGGTTACCGGCCAGATGAACTTGCTGCAATGATCAAAAGCATTTCGTAGGGAGCGGTATGCACGTTGTTAAGGATCGAACTGTGGCACTTGAATCGCCCACTTCGATGGAAGCCCAAGCAATCATCCGTGAAGCTCGCCGACTACGTCGTAGGCGCTGGTCGATTGGTTCCTTCATCGCACTGGTTGTAGTAGTTGCATCGATCGCCGCTGGAGTGATGTCGGGCCATACCGCTCCCTCAGCTCGCGGTGGTGATATGAAGCACAAGACCTCTGGAGCGGCTGCTTTGCCGACCGGGTCTGTCTTCGGTCTTAGCCTGGCGGGTTCGCTCGCGGTCGGGCCGAGTGGAGTGCTCTACGTGGCTGCACCCTACGAGCACCGCATCCTCGCACGTCTAGCAAATGGGAAATTCAGGGTTGTGGCTGGAACTGGATCGGCAGGCTACTCAGGTAATGGTGGGAAGGCAATCGATGCCAAACTCTTCGATCCGACCGACTTAACTTTCAACTCAAAGGGTGACCTTTACTTCGTCGACGGCGGACGAATTCGCATGATCGGAAGTGACGGACTAATCGAGACCGTTGCGGGAGATGGCTCGTCGTCCTGGTCGCGCAACAGTCAACCCTCCGCCTCAGTGGCGAACCAGACGCCTGCTCGGTACGCGTCGTTTCATTCGATACCCTCAATTGCTTTCGGCCCTGGTAACACGCTCTACATCGCTACCGACACACAACTGCTGCGCATGACGCATCATGGCCGACTTGACGAGATTCGAACCCACCGCGTCTCCTTTGGCAACATTAAAGGTCTACCGACCTCGCTGAACGAAGGACTCGAGACACTTGCCGTCGCCAGGAATGGGGGTATCTACGTTTCTGGATTCAGCGGCTGGGCGATCTGGTACGTCGCGCCCAATGGAGACGCAACGTACGTAGGCAACGATCGCGGAAGTGGTGGCACGTTCCCCGATCTTGCCAGCGGTCCCGGTGGTGATGTTTATGCCGAATACGGCGCCTCAATCGCTCGCGTTACGCCGAAAGGCTTAGTGACAACCGCAAGGTTTTCCAAAGTCAATGGGCAGTATTTTCCAGCTACGTACTTCGCGTTTGGTCCGGACCGTCTTGTCTATGTCGACGAACTCCCCGGAGATAGCGGCTTTGAGACGCGACAGCAACTTATTACTGACCGCGGAGGCAAAATCAAGGTGCTCTGGACGGAATCAAAGTCAACGGCTGCACGGCAGAGTGACTAGTTGATTCTGGTCCGTACGGACGTCGTGTAATACAACGAAGTTCTCCCGGAAGTCGGAGACCCGACTCGACAGATCTGCAACCAAGCAGGGGTCATTGGCTTCTAGCGGTGAATGCCAAGAAACGGTGCGCCGCTCCTCGCCGCGGCGTTGTCCATAGGTGGTGAGTTCGATCCAACTCACCACGTTGAGATTGGGGTCACGATCGAGTGCCGACCACAACAATCCGACTGGAGCCTCCACAGTTGGCGCAGCGGCAATCAGGGGTGGAATACGGCGTACAGCCCCGTCGCTCCCGAGTCAGGACCGGTCACAATGAACACATTCCCGTCCGGGTCATGCGAAAGGTAGTTGTTCAGTTCTCCGACATTGCCCTCGTAAAAGCTGGGAGACATTTTCAGCGCCATGAGGACAATTTTCGCATCCCTTCGGAGTTTTACTTTCACTGAAGTTCTGTGGACGACGAAATGAGAGTCGTCAAGTCCCCCGCAGACAATTGACACTTTGTGACCGGTCAACGTGGTGAGTCCTTCAAGGTACGGATATCTCAGGAAATCCACCTCAATCAATTGGACTTTCGATTTGGGACATAACCGAATGTCGGGTTCAGCAATGGTCGTAATTGTGTGAGTCCGGGCACGATCTCCGGGCGCAGACGCCGAACCACCCCAAGACAGGGCGAAGCCTTCGATCAAGATGACAGCCGCGACACCGAAAGCGATGAGCCCAAGGGACTTTCTCCTCTGCCAGAATCCAGGGCGGCTCGTCCTACCGGGACTAGCACTTTCGTCGAAACCTCGCTCGGTCTCTGGGGTAATCATGGTTGTTGGCTTATCACAAAGAGCATGAAAAAAAGGTGTTCAGATGCGAGACCGTGGGTTCGTGCCGGCCGGTGCGGAGGACTCGGCGCGCTGTCCATATCAAAGTGCCTGCCCCGCCTAGAGCCAAATGGCGAGGGCAGCTAGTGCTGCCCACCTTTGTCCGTCCCTCGCCGGCCACAGCGCTATGGCGGACGAAGGTCGGTACGGAGGTTGCTTACCTGTGAATAGTCGCGCGAACTAACGACCACGTCACAGCTTTGCGACAGTGGCTGCAAGGAGGAAAGGTTTCGCCGATACTCAGAGCGATTTCCGTCCTTCCATTGCAACTGCTCCTATAGATTCCGGATGTGCCGCATTTCTGGCCAGTACTTGTCATTTTGATCACCTCCTTCCTACTCAGCAGCCGGTCAGTGCCGAAATATCCGGCTCTGCCTCGGGAGAATTACAGTGATGTAACTACCCCGTTGTAGTTACGGTATGGCCCTGCGGCTGTGCGTCGCAAGCACAACAACATGGGGAAATCCCTGTGTATAACTTCACGCAATTCCAGCCACGAGCGACGCCGTTCAAGAATTTCGGCGCAGTGTTATCGCGACTCCGTCTACCACAGTGATCTTTAACGACAAAACTCGTGCGCGGTTCTCAAGAGCGTTGGCGCATCAGACGGCAACGGTCTTTGGGAGGCAACCACGGCAAGACCCGTTCACAAATTCTTAGCTCGTCAACGTGCTCGAACTTCCTAGGGGAAGTGAGTCCAGAAAAGCGCATGCCTTGCGTGAAGCAGCGACGAAGTTGCTGGCATCCGTTGGCGTCACCCTGAAGTCAAGTGAACCTTGCGTGCGATCACGAAGTCTCATCAAGTTTACGATTGCTGCACCGAGCTCACTCGGAATCACGTTCGCGTCAGTAAGTTTGCGCGCAGCAAACAAAGCGCTGGGTGGTAATCCATATGGCGTCGCGAGCCGCAGAACCGATTGGTCAAGCCTTGTTCCTGCCCGTCGCACCGAGTAACGAGGATCGACCGATAGATACTTCTCGATTTCTGACCATTCATCGTCACTCGTCAAATCCGGCTGAGCAATCATCGCATTGTCAAATTCTTGGTCCTTCACTTCAAAAGGTGCATCGGAGGAGTCGTCTTCGCCCTCTGCCCTAACCTGTACGCCCGCGATCTGCCCCGCCGTTACTGACCTCTCGTGGATCTTGGGAGCGGACTTCGCTTCGTCAATTGCAGAATCTATTGAGCCTTTGGCGTCTTCGAACTCGGCCCCAACGAGTTTCGAGCGAAGACTCTTCAGTTCCAATATTTTGGTCGCTATCTCTCTTCGAAAGAGCACAATCGCGACGATAACAACCGCTGGCCAAACCAAGTGTCCTACCAACGTCGATGAGTACTGCATCCAACCCATTCGCGGATACTACAAGTGCCTGAGGGCCTTGGAGAGATTACGGCACTTGGATTTGAGTTTGACTCTGCCCTTTACCGCCGACGACTCAGCAAGTCAAGTTTGGCTGCATCACGGGTGCCCGGCTCAGCGGTAAATACGATCATTCGAAGATCAGTACCGATCACCAGGAACACTTCGCAATCCAGAGTAAACCCACCGAGGCTCGGATGACTAAACGTCTTGCTGAACGAAGAGTGTGGCATCGCCTCAAAACAATCCCACATTGATTTGAATCTTGGGCTCTCGAGCCGCAGGCTTTCGAGAAGTCAGGCCAGCTCACCATCATCTGGGTACTTGATTGTCGCAAGTCGCAGGTCCGCCACGAGCTCGTGCTCGAAAGCTTGGTGTGCTGCGTCGTCGGGAGGGGCCCTTGTTCAATGTAAAGAAGAGTTTGACCGATTTGCCTTTTCAACCACCCGGGTGCCCTAGGTTCCCGTGCCCTGGCCGACTGGCGCGTAGCGCCAAGTCGGCCCACTGGGCTGACTGAGTGATCATCTCAATCGCTGAAATCTTCGTGTTCTCAAGAGAATTGGAGACGTCGCAAAAAGTTCTTGTTCGGTTTTGCCAAAAATGTGTGGCCCTTACTTAGTAGAGGGCGAAAATATCGCTCCTCACTAAGGGAGCACCATGCGATTACCAATTGACACCCAGACCGTGAGATCCGATTCGACGGAAGTGTGCGCCTCGACGGAAGCTAAGTGTCAATGCTCAGTCGAGTCAGGAACGGATGTACCGAGACTCCTCTACACGGTGGAAAACGTCGGTCAGGCGCTTGCCATTGGCCGATCGAAGGTGTACGAGCTGATGAACGCGGGGTTGCTCCCTGCAGTCCACATCGGTCGTAGCGTCCGATTCCGAGCTTCGGACATACACGACTTTGTCCAAGGTTGGCAACGATGCGTGGACGATGCGGGAGCGCAATGACGCTTGTCCTAAGACTGCCAAAGTATCGATCCGATTGCCTCGGCCGCGGATGCTCTGTCGGGAGCGAGCACGTGTCCGTAGACGTCGGCAGTCATTCGTATGGAGGCGTGTCCGAGAATGCGGCTCACCACCTGAAGCGGCACGCCTTGAGCCAACATCAGGCTTGCGGCAGAGTGGCGGAGCTCGTGGACGTGCCAATCACCCAGTCCCGCATTCCGACAGAGCCCCTTGAACTCCCTCAATAGATTTCGGGGATCGAGCGGGGTCCCGGCAGATGAGGTGAAGATGAACTCCGAGTCGAAGTCAACCTCCCCGAGAGTCTCCGCTTCAGCTTTCTGGATCGCTCTCCTTGCCACGAGGAGATCCACCGTGGGCGAGGCCAAATTGACACTTCGCCGACTGGTTGACGTTTTGGTGTCGGTCAGCACGAGGCCGTCTCGCCCTCGTTGTAGCTGGCGTCGAATCGCGAGGACACCCGCGTGTTCGTCAAAGTCGGTCCATTTCAGGCCCAGTGCCTCGCCGCGGCGCAGTCCAGCCGAGAGCATCAACGCATACAACGCCTCGTTTCTGTGCCCTCTTATCGCCTCGAGAAACGCTCGGGCCTCGTCGGGAGTCAACGTCCGTCCCTCCTTTCTGGGCACCTTGGGTGAGCGAGAGAGCGCGGCGACGTTCCGGCCCACGTAACCCCAGCGCATCGCCTGGTCGAGCGCCTGCGCCAGGACCGCACGAATCCGTCGTACGGTCGACGGCGCCAATCCCTCTTCGATCTTGCGGGCCAACAGATGATCGATATGAACCGGTTTCAGGTCCATCAACTTCTTCTTGCCTAGCGTCGGCAGGAGGTGATTGCGCGCAATGCTCAAGTAGTTCGAGCCGGCAGATTCCTGCACCTGGTGACGGAGAACGTCCTCGTACCATTGCGTGACTAACTGCTCGAGGGTTATCGAGCGTTCGGTCGCCTCAAGCCCGCCGGTGATGTCGTGTTGAAGTCGTGAGAGTTTCTCGACGGCCTCGCGCCGGGTGGCGGCGCTGACGGTCCGCCGCCGAGGTAGCCCAGTCGGAGTGAATCCGATGACGATCGATCCGATCCAACGACCATCGACCTGCCGTCGATAGATCGATCCTTCGCCGTTTCCGCGTTTGTGCGCCATCAGTTTCCGCCGTTGCTTACATGGTTGCTTACACAACGGTCGCGGCGTCTAACTACGGATGATGAAAACCTCGAAAAGCCTTTTAAAATAAGGCTTCTGCTTCGTGGAGGTACGGGGATTCGAACCCCGGACCCCTTGCATGCCATGCAAGTGCTCTACCAGCTGAGCTATACCCCCAAAGGAAAACGAATTCTAGCAGCAGAGCAAAAGTGACTCATCTCGAAGCACGGCGCGTCGGGCGATTACCTCGTAGAAGTTGGAGAATCGCTGTCAATGCGGTGCCCGCCAGCAGGAGTCTGCGATGAGCGACTCATTCGCGAGGGCCACCAGTTCCAACGGCCAAGTATCACCACGGTCGCGGGAACCAACAGCGTCCTTACCAAGAAGGTGTCCATCAAGATGCCGATCGCGAGCCCGGCGCCAATGTCGGTGATCTGACCGCCGCCACCGGCGACCGCGAGGACCCCGAACGTTCCTGCCAGGACGAGACCGGCCGACGTCACGGTCGGTCCGGTGACGCCGACGGCCCGGGCCACGGCTTCACGAAGAGGGAGTCGCTGCGTCTCTTCTCGTATTCGTGTCATCACGAGGATGTTGTAGTCCTCACCGAGGGCCAAGAGGAAGATGAACATGAGGAAGGGCAAGATAAATGTCAAACCGCCCTGCCCACCGATGTCGATGAAGATCAGCGTCGAGACACCGAGCGCCGAGACGTAGGAGAGGGCGACGCTCACGATGAGATAGAGCGGCGCGATCAGACTTCGCAGCACTAAGGCCAGCAGAAGCCCGATCGCGAGGATCGCGATGGGGAAGACGTGCAAGAGGTCGTGACTCGACGCGCCACTCACGTCGTAGAGACCGGCCGCCTCTCCGTCGACGCCCGACGCGACCGCGTGGGACCTAGTCGCGGCCGTGGTGATGGCGGCCCGGACGTTGGGCACGGCCTGGAGGGCCGCGGTGGACTGTTGGTTGCCCGCGCGAAAGGACGTCTGAAACGCGATGGTGAGACCGTTAGCCGCGACGAACTGGCCACTCGAGCGGTACGCCTGGTACTGGGCGACGGGCACGGTGCTCGAGGGGGATTCGATGACCGGCAACCGCGAGGGATTCCCGAGTTCTTTATAGAGCGCGACGTAGGCGCTCGGCGTCAGGGTCGAGCCGTTCGCATTCAACGGACCGGTGAGGTGCGTGAACTGCCCCGAGCTTTCGAGGGACGCTTGGGCGAGTGCGACTTCGCTCGGGTCACTCCAGATCGGCGTCGTAAATCGAAAGCCCAGGTCGGCGGGGTTCGACGTGGAGTGGGGGAAGTGCGCGGCGATGATGGCGTTCCCCTCGGCCGCGTTCGAACCCGACGGGGCATTCGTGCTGCCGCCAAATCCTCCCGAGTGATAGCCGAGGGCGAAGGTGGCGAGGCCCGCGAATACGACTAGACCGATCGCCAGGGTCACGACGGGCCGGCGAACGAGGCGCACCGCGATCTTGCCCCACCACCCGGTCTTGGGGGTGCTGGCGACGACCTTGGAGGGCCAGAACGCTGCGCGACCGAATATCGCGAGCAGCGCGGGCAACAAGGTGAGACCCGCGATGAGGATGACGCCAACCCCTACGGCCAACGGCACGCCAAGACTGTTGTAGACCCCGAACGTGGCAAAGAGCAGGGTCAACAGCGCGATGATCACCGTTCCGGCCGAAGCAGTGATCGACTCACCGACGCGAACGAGTGAGTGCTCGACCGCGTCGTGCGGCGAGAGACCCCCGCGGATCTCTTCTCTGACCCGGAAGATGAGAAAGAGCCCGTAGTCGGTGCCCGCCCCGAGCAACAAAATGATTAACAAGAGACTGGTGATCTCGGAGATCTTGAGCCCGTGCGCCCCGAGTCCCCCGATGAAACGCATCGAGATGACGAGCGCGAACACCGCCGGCAAGAGGGTGATGATCGGAGCGAGCACGGAGCGAAAGATCAGCAGGAGCAGTAAGAGAATGAAGACGATCGAGAGCAGCTGCACGGTGTTGCCGGTCTTGTTCGACTGCGCACTATTAGCGACCTCGGAGGCGACCGCGCCAGCGAGGTGGTACTCGAGGCCCGCGGGCGCGCGAGCTTGCGCGAACGTGGCGGCGAGATCGTCGACGACGGTCTTGGTGCCGGATTGATCGTTGAAACTCACGTTGGCCTCGACGAGGATCTCGGTGACGTTCCCATCGGCGGACGTGCCAACTTGTTTTGCACCGACGACCTTGTTGACCGCGTCAGCGGCACGGATCTCTCGTTCAATCGAGGCTTCGTCCGTTGCGGTGAGCGCGTGGTGACTCGAAGCGGCGATGATGATCTGACTGTCGGTGGACGTGTTGCCTTCGACGGGGATGAGGAGTTGGGCGGCCTGCTGGCTCGGAGCGGATGCCGGCAAGAACGTCGTGTTGTTGTTGTTGATCTCGCTCCCGAGTGAGGGAAGAGCCTTTGCCGAGACGATGGCGACGAGGATCCATAGGACCACGACGACCCATCGGAATCGGACGACGAATCGACCGAGTCCTTCGAAAATCCGGTTCATCGAGTGGCTTTCTGGTGGGGGGTCAGAACTTCAGTGAGATTAGCGGGAGGGCTTCGTGTCTCAACCAACGCGCGTCACGCGTGGGGCCAGTCGGCTTGTGAGAGCCGTACGCGAAGGGTTTTCGGTAAACCTTCGACGACTTGCTCATAGGAATGAATGATCATCTTCTTTATCTCGTCATCGGGAACGCTGTCGTCCAACAGGACCGTGTTCCAGTGCGACTTATTGAGGTGATAGCCGGGTCGCACCGCGCCAAACTCTTCGCGCAACTCCAGCGCGATCACGGGGTCGCACTTGAGCGAGAGAGCGGGTGGGGTCGCCTCGGGAGAGAGGATGACGAAAATCTTGCCGGCGACTTTGTAGACGTCGACGTCTGGACCGAAGGGTTGATCTTCGCTGGACTCGGGAAACTTCAAAGCGAAGGCGGCGACTTTCTCAGGCTCCATGAAGAGACTCCTCACTGACGGGTTTCATACTGGCCTCGTTCATGCGACCGGCCCCGCTCAACCCGTCGAGAGCAGGAGGTCGCAGAGCGCTGCTGGAAGAGACAACATCGGCGAATGGCCACTCTCGAGCACGGTGCTCTCATAACAGCGCGTCGCCATGAGCTCTTGGAGGAGTGGGTCGATCGCCTGATCGAGGCTGCAGCGTACGTAGTAGGAGGGGACCTCGACGTCAAAGGCGGTCCGTGGGCTGCGAAAACTGGCGATGGTCTGGGTGGACAGCGACGCGACCGCGCGTGCGGCGGTCTCCTCGGGGCAGTCCTGATAGAGGGCGGCGGTGGCGAGGAGGGGATTGAGTCGCAAGAAGTCGCCGTCGCGCTCGATGGCTTCATCGAGGCGCGTCGTCACGTCGACCTCGAGGATGGTTTCAGAGACACTTCGTCCGAGGGTGGGCACGAGGGCCGCCACGTAGATCAGCCGCTCGAGTTCGGGTATCTGATCGGCGGCTTCCGTGATGACGGCCCCACCGTAACTGTGGCCGACCAGCACCACGGGGCCCTCGGCGTTGGCGATCTCGACGACGTCGCGGGCGTCGTCGGCGAGGAACGTATTGGGCTGCGCGCCGTGAGTGGAACTCGGGAGGTCGAGGGCGGTCCAGTTGACGCCTCGTCTGGTGAGCACGTCACCGACCTCGCCCCAGCACCACGCGCCGCCCCACGCACCGTGGACGAGGATGTAGGTCGTTTCGGCGATGGCGGGGCCCCCTTTGTGGAGAGAGGTTACGGGTAATTCTCGTACAATGTCGTAATGAGTCGGCCATTTGACGTCGTGGAGATAGAAGAGAAGTGGCAGGCGCGCTGGCTCGACGAGGGGACCTACGACGTCGACAACGACGACCCGCGCGAGCGCTACTACGCCTTGACGATGTACCCCTATCCTTCGGGCACCGCCCATCAGGGCCACGTCCGCAACTACACCTTCGGTGACCTCGTCGTCCGCTACCAGACCATGCTCGGCAAGGCCGTGCTCTCGCCCTACGGGTTCGACTCATTCGGGCTCCCGGCGGAGAACGCCGCCATCAAGGCCGGCAGCCACCCCCGGCCCTACACCGAAGCGCGCATGCACGAGCTCAAGACGTCCGTCCGTCGCCTCGGCGCGGTGTACGACTGGCGGCGCGAGGTGTACAGCCACGACCCCGAGTACATCAAGTGGTCCCAGACCATATTCCTGGCGTTCCTCAAGGCCGGGTTGGCCTACCGCGCGGACGCGCGGGTGAACTGGTGCCCGGGCTGTCTCACCGTGTTGGCGAATGAACAAGTGCTCGCCGATGGGACCTGTGAGCGCTCGGGCGATCTCGTGGTGCGCCGTCAGTTAGAGCAGTGGTTCTTTCGCATCACCGCCTACGCCGAGGAACTCCTGACGGGCGTCGACGACCTCGAGTGGCCCGAGCGCGTGAAGACCATGCAGAAGAACTGGATCGGCCGCAGCGAAGGAGTCGAGTTCGACCTGCCCCTCGCGGAGGATCGAGCGGTGGCGCTACGCGTCTTTACGACGCGCCCCGACACGGGCTACGGCGTTACCTACGCCGTCGTGGCCCCCGAACACCCGCTCCTCGAGACCCTTACGACCGACGCCCAGCGAGCCAGTGTCGACGAGATCGTCACGCGCGCCACCGCGACCAGTGAGATTGAACGCACGACCTCCTCGGCGGAGGGGATTGGACTGGAGAAGCGCGGCGCCTTTACTGGTGGCTACGTGGTCAATCCCTTCACGAATGAGTCGGTGCCGGTCTACGTGGCTGACTACGTGCTCGGTAACTACGGCACGGGCGCCATCATGGCGGTGCCCGGTGAGGACGAGCGCGACTTCGACTTCGCGAGCGTCCACGGCCTCCCCGTCGTCCACACCGTCCAGCCCCCCGAGGGTTTCGAGGACGGTGCTTACAGTGGCGACGGCGCCCACATCAACTCGGGGTTCCTCGACGGTCTCGACGTCGCGGCGGCGAAAGTGGCTGCGACGACGTATCTCGTCGAACACGCCCGGGGCAACCCCAAGGTCAACTACCGACTCCGCGACTGGTTGGTGTCACGACAGCGCTTCTGGGGTTGCCCGATCCCGGTGGTGTACTGCGAGACCCACGGCATCGTGCCGGTACCCGAAGAAGACCTACCGGTGCTCGCGCCCGACGACGTGGTGATGAACGCCTCGGGCCAGTCGCCCTTGGCGACGCACGAAGGGTTCTTCAACACGGTCTGTCCCATCGACGGCGAGCCGGCGCGACGCGAGACGGACACGATGGACACTTTCACGGACTCGGGTTGGTACTACCTGCGCTTCGCCGACCCCTTCACGCCCACCATGGCCTTCGATCCGGCGCAAGCCTCCAAGTGGATGCCCGTCAATCAGTACATCGGGGGCATCGAGCACGCCATCTTGCATCTGCTGTACGCGCGCTTTTACCTCAAGGCCCTCAACGACGTGGGTATGGGCGCGGGGCTCCCTCGCGAGCCATTCCAGCGCCTCTTCAGCCAGGGCATGATTCGACTCGACGGATCGAAGATGTCCAAGTCGAAGGGCAACCTCATCGCCCCCGAGGCCTACTACCCGACCGTCGGCGCCGATGGCCTGCGGCTCTTCCACCTCTTCGCGGGTCCCCCCGCCGACGACATGGACTGGACGGACCAGACCGACGAAGTCATCGAGGGCTGCGCACGATTCATCGACCGCTTCTACCGCCTCTGGCACCACTACGACGTCAACATCCACGGCGGTCTCGACGACGCGGACGCCCACGTGCGTCAAGAGACGCACCGCACCATCGCCCGGGTGACCAACGACCTCAATCGCTGGAGTTACAACACCGCGGTCGCCGCCCTCATGGAACTCCTCAACACGCTCTCGCGCGCCGCGCGAAGCGAGACGGGCATCGCCGCCGAAACGTTGGAAGAGAGCCTCGACGTCATGGCGAAACTCCTCGCGCCCATGGCGCCGCACATCACGGCCGAGCTCTGGGAGGAGCGTCACCCCGACCTGCCGAGCGTGCACCTCACCGCCTGGCCCGTGGCGGACCCCGCGATGCTGGTCGAGACCGAGGTGACGATGGTGGTGCAGGTGAATGGGAAAGTCAAGGCTCGTCTCCTCGTCGCTCCCTCGATCAGTGAAGACGAAGCGACGGCCGCCGCGCTCGCCGACCTCGACGTGATCGATGCCTTGAAGGGCGCGACACCGGCGCGCGTCGTGGCTCGACCACCGCGAATGGTGAACATCGTTCTCTAATGGCGGCCAAGAAATCGTCGTCGCACCAGACCACCGTCACTATCGAGCCGCCACAGTTCGACCGGCCCGAGGTGGAGATTCGCGCGTCGACGCGGCGAAAAAAGACCGGCAACGCCCACTGGTCCGGGAGCCGCATCGTCGTGCAGATCCCCGCCCGCGTACGCGGGCGGGAGCGTCGCGAGTTCGTCGACGACCTGGTCTTGCGCCTCATGAGCCAACGTCCCCAGAACGCCGCCGGTGACGGCGCGCTCGAAGAACGTGCCGTCGCCCTCGCCGAGCTCTACAACGACGGGGTGCTGCCCGCGTCGGTGCGATGGGTGAATAACCAACGCGCTCGCTGGGCGTCGTGTTCACCCGACACCCGCGAGATTCGAATCTCTTCTCGACTGCGTCAGTGTCCCGAGTGGGTGATTGACGCTGTCTTGGTGCACGAATTAGCGCACCTCCAAGAAGCCGACCACTCACCAGAGTTCTACGAAATCGCCGACCGCCATCCTCGCCAGCACGACAGTGGTCTCTTCTTGGACGGCTACGCCCTCGGTCTCGGACTGCGCATTGAGTCGGGCGACGTCGACTTGGAGTCGGCCTAGCTCGCTTCGCCTCGCAGGAATCGCTCCAACTCGGCCGCCAACTCATCACCGCTCGGGAGCTCCTCGCCGAGCGACGTGCCTTCGCTCTCGTCGGCCGCGGCTTCGAGACGCTGGACCATTGAGGAGTGTTCGGGATTGTTCGTGACGAGTTCGTCGACGCGTTGACGCGCCTCTTCGGCCGCCGCGCGAAGTGGACCGGCGTCCAACGTCAGCCCCGCGATGCTCGCGAGTCCGTCGATGAGGGCGGCCGACGCTTGGGGGTAGGGCATGGAGGAGACGTAGTGCGGCACCCGGGCCCAGAGCGTGACGATGTCCATGTCCACTTCGGCGAAGCCCAACTCCAAGGCGGTGCCGATGCCCGCGGGGACTTCGAGCTCACCCGAGACGGAACCGACGGTGGTGAGGAGGTGCGCGCTCGGGGCCGGGGCCGTGCCGATCACCCGCACCGGCCGGGTGTGGGGTGTGGGGGCGGGGAAGGCGCCGAGTCCGACGACCAGGCGCACGTCAAATCGACCGGCCGCGTCGGTCACCACGTCGACGAAGTCGCTCCAGTGAAAGTCCGGCTCCGGGCCGACCAGGAACAGTACGTCGGCGCCGTCCCCGTCGCGACCGTAGCGCAGTTGGATCTCCGGCCAGGTCAGTTCGGTCGTGATCCCGTCGACGATGCGCGCGAGCGGCCGGCGGGCGCGCTGATCGATGAAGTACTCGGTGTCAAAGGTCGCGAGCACGTCGGTGGGCGTCGTTTCGAGCAAGGTCGCTACCGCGGTGCTCGCCCCGAGCCCGGCGTCGATCCATCCCTCAAGGCCGATCACCAGCACCGGCTCGTTGAGGTCGGGGTCGGCCAAGAAGATGATGCGGTCGTAGATCTCGTCGTCCATCAGCCCTCCAACGTCTTCTTCGCCGTCTCGGCCAACTGCGCGATGTGAGCGGGCCACTCTTCGACGCTGCCTTGATCGCCGGCGGTCGCGCCGGCTCGGTACCTCGCGAAGACGCCCTGCATGATGCAGGCCAACTTCCAATACCCAAAGGCTTGGTAGTAGGCGACGTCACTGACGTCCAGCGTCGAGTGTGCGGCGTAGGCCTTTAAAACCTCGTCGCGGGTCACGAAGCCCGGGGCGGTCGTCGGCGCCGCGCCCAGCAAGGTCGCCGACGCGTCGCCCGGTTCGGTCCAGTAACACAGCAGCACCCCGAGGTCCGCCATCGGATCACCCAACGTGCAGATCTCCCAGTCCAAGATGGCCCGCACCTTGCCCTCGTCGTCGAGGACGGTGTTGTCCAAGCGGTAGTCCCCATGGACCACCGAGACGCGCTGCTGGATCGGGATCGTTCGAGCGAGCAGGTCCCCGACCTCTTCAACCACGGTCTCGTGGTCGACGCCGTCGACCTTCATCTGCTCGAACTGCCCACGCCAGCGGCGCACTTGTCGCTCGATGTAGCCGTCGTGTCGCGCCAGTTCGCCCAGTCCCGCCGCGTCGACGTCGACGTCGTGCAACCGCGCCAAGGTCGTCGCCAAGTTGTCACCGATCTGACCTCGGATGGCTTCGCTGAAGGCCGCCACAGCCTGGTCGCGGTCCCGCACGATGGCGCCTTCGACGAACTCCATGACGTAAAAGGGACGTTCGTTGACCGCGTCGTCAACGCAGAGCCCGAGCGGACGCGGGACCGGGATGCCGAGAGGGTAGAGGGCCTCGATGATCGTGTGTTCGCGCACCATGTCGTGGGCCGTCGGCAAGACGTGGCTCACCGGTGGGCGTCGCAGGGCGTAGGTCGCGCCCGTCGCGTCGGTGACGCGGAAGGTCAGATTCGAGCGTCCTCCCGCGACGAGATCGAACTCGATCGGGCCCTGCGCGCCGACGTGTTCCTCGAGCCACGCGGTGACGTTCGTCTCGTCGATTCCCGTCACGTTGCCCATACGAATCGAGGCTAACAGTGAGGACTGACCCCTCCAGAAATCGGCATCGCCCGTTAGGCTGGCCGTCGTGAAAGATGTCACCGACGCCACATTTTTAACTGACGTCATCGAACGATCGAAGACCGTGCCCGTGGTGGTGGACCTGTGGGCGGAGTGGTGCGGGCCGTGTAAAACGCTCGGGCCAATCCTCGAAAAGGTCGTCGAGGAGACCAACGGCGCCGTCGAACTGGCCAAGGTTGACGTTGACGCGAATCGTGAGATCGCGGCCGCGTTCCAGGTGCAGTCGATCCCGGCGGTGTTCGCCATCGCCGACGGCAAAGTGGTCGACACGTTCGTCGGTGCGCTGCCCGAGGCGCAGGTCCGCGCGTTCATCGAGAAACTCGCGCCCGGGGCGTCGAAGGTGGATCAACTCCTCGACGCGGGGGACGAGACGTCGCTGCGCGAGGCGGTCGCGATGGACCCGACGAACTCGGAGGCGGCGGTCGCTCTGGCGGACTTCTTACGTCAAGAAGACAAACTCGACGACGCCGAAGCGCTGCTGGTTCCTTTCCCGAACGTGCTGGCGGCAAAAACGGTGCTCGCGCGCATTCGACTTCAGCGCAGCGGCGTGCGACTCGACGGCGACCTCGACTTGACGCTCGAACACCTCCTCGAGCAGTCCGCAACCAACGACGCCTTAAAGACGCAGTTGCTCGAGGTGCTCGACGCGCTCGGCCCCCAGGATCCCCGCTACGTGTCCTACCGTCGCCGCCTCGCCAGTCGCCTCTACTAGTGCCGGTCTTTCGGCCCGTGGGGCCGTTGGTGGTCGCGCTCGGGGACCGTCGCGTCGATCTCACCACGCGCGCGCTGGTGATGGGGATCCTCAACCGGACGAAGGACTCCTTCTACGCACCGGCCGCGACCTTCGAACTTGAGGCGTTCTTTCGACGCGCCGAAGAGCTCGTCGAAGAGGGCGCGGACCTGCTCGATGTTGGGGGAGTGAAGGCCGGTCCCGGCGAGGAGGTCAGCGAAGCGGAAGAGCTCGACCGCGTGGTACCGGTCATCGCCGAGTTGGCCCGGCGCTTCGACGTGCCGCTCAGTGTGGACACGTGGCGAGCGGCGGTCGCTCGCGAGGCCTACGCCGTGGGCGCGTGCGTCGGCAACGACATCAGCGGGTTCGCCGATCCCCAGTACCTCCATGAGGCGGCGACGGCGGGCGCCACGGTGGTGGCGACGCACATCCGCCTGCGCCCCCGCGTGGCCGACCCCGACCCGCACTACGACGACGTCACCGAGAGCGTTGGTGCGTTCCTCATAGAACGTCGGCGCTGGGCCCTGGCCGCGGGACTCACCCACGAACAGGTCATCCTCGACGCCGGGCTCGACCTCGGCAAGACCGCGACGCAGTCGCTCGAGCTACTCCGCAATTCTGCGGCCCTGGCCGAACTCGGCTCGCCGCTCTTGCTCTCGGCGTCGAACAAGACGTTCCTCGGGGCGTTGTTGGACCTAGAGGTCACCGAGCGTCGAGCGGCGTCTTTAGCGGCGGTGGCGATCGGCGTCACGCAGGGCTGTCGTATCCTTCGGGTCCATGAAGTACGAGGCACCGTTCGCGTGCGCGACACCCTGGCGAGACTGATGGAAGTGCCCCAGTGACCAGCGCCAGCACGTGCGTCGTCGGCAGCGACGCGACGATGGTCTACGACGCGTTGCACAACGTCATTGTCGACGCGCTCGGTGACTTAGATCCGGCCTTCGCGCTCGAGGACTTCACGGCCAAAGACGTCACCGCGGCCGGCGAGTCGACGCTGCCGCGCGTCTTAGAGGCGCTCAATACTCCCGCGTTCCTCGTCGATCGACGCATCGTTGTGGTGCGCGACGCGCAACTTCTCGTCGCGGACGAAGTCGCGGCACTCTCGGCGTGGATGGCGACCCCGACGCCCGCGACCGTATTGATTCTCGCGGTCGTTGGGGCGAAGTCCAATCGCCTCGTCAAAGCCGCCAGCGCCGTCGTCGAGGTCAACGTCGGTTCGCGTGTCGCCGAACGCGTGACCTTCGTCAAGGAGAAGATGGTCGAGTACGACGTGGTCGTCGATCACGCGACGGCCCAACGTATCGCCGAGCAGGTCGGCGACGACGTCGCGCGCGTCGACGCCCTGGCGCGCACGCTCCAGGCGATCTTCGGCAGCGCGCCCCTGAACTTCGCGCGCGTCGAGCCCTACCTCGGCGACGCGGGCGACGTGCCCGCCTGGGACTTGACCGACGCCCTCGACGCGGGCGACGCGACCAAGGCCATCTCGGTGGCGCGTCGCATGCTCGAATCGCGCCAGCGCGCGGGCCTACAGCTCATCTCGATGCTCGCTCGTCACTACCTCAACATGGCGCGCGTCGAAGGCAGTGACGCCCACACCAAGGAAGAGGCCGCGGCACTGCTCGGTGTCAACGCCTTTCCCGCCGGCAAGGCGCTCCAACAGGGACGACAACTCGGGGCCGAACGTCTTTCGACCGCGGTGCGTTGGTTGACCGAGGCCGATCTCGCCCTAAAGGGCGGCGTCAGTTACGGGGGTAAGGACTTGGAGAGCGACCTCGACGTGACCGAGTTGACGGTGATCGAAGTACTCGTCGCGCGACTCGCGCGCCTCTCCTTCAGTGCGCGACGGCGCTAGGAGTCACGCCTCTTCGCGCAGGGCGTTGAGTCGCTTCATCAGCCCGCTCTTCTTATTGGCGGCCTGGTTCTTGTGGATGATGCCCTTGGAGGCGGCCATGTCGATGCGCTTGACGGCGATGCGCAGCGTCGACGCCTCGTCCTCGGTGCCGACGGCGGCCACGGCGTTCTTGGTGCGGGTGCGCAGTTCGGACTTGACGGCCTTGTTGCGCTCGCGCGCGACCACGTTCTGCTTGTTCCGCTTGATTTGGCTCTTGATATTGGCCACGACAACCTCGTTCTTCGTGCGCAACGCTCTGCGCGGGCCTATCGATGCTACCAGAGGGCTCGGCGTTGGTTCCACCGGGGAGAATTTGACGCGACGAACAGTAGCCTTGGGTGACCGTGGCCACTCCCGTAATTGACTCCAGCACCATCAGAAACCTCAGCATCATCGCGCACATCGACCACGGCAAGTCGACGCTCTCGGACCGGATTTTGGAGATCACCGGGGCCGTCGACCCCCGGCTCATGCGCGCCCAGTACCTCGACTCAATGGACATCGAACGCGAGCGGGGCATCACGATCAAGGCTCAGAACGTCCGGGTCCGCTACCAGGGGCACCTGATACAGCTCATCGACACGCCCGGCCACGTGGACTTTGGTTACGAGGTCAGTCGTTCCCTGGCGGCCTGCGAGGGCGCCGTGCTCTTAGTCGACGCCAGCCAGGGCATTCAAGCCCAGACGCTGGCGAACTGTTACCAGGCGATCGAGCACAACTTAGAGATCGTCGCGGTGCTGAACAAGATCGACCTACCTGCGGCCGACCCCGAACGGTGCAAGGACGAACTCGAGCGCGTACTCGGCATCGACGCCGCCACGATCCTCTCGATATCGGCCAAGACCGGCGAGGGCGTCGCGGCGTTACTCGACGCCATCATCGAACGCATTCCCGCCCCCGTGGGCGACCCCGCGGCGCCGTTACAAGCACTGGTCTTTGACTCCTACTACGACCAGTTCCGCGGGGTCATCTCCTCGATCCGCGTGCTCGAGGGCACGCTGCAAGACGACACTCGGATCCGCATGATGCGCGCGGGCACCAACCACGAGTTAGAAGAGATCGGCATCCGCACTCCCGAGATGATCAAGGTCGAGCGCCTCGGGCCCGGTGAAGTGGGCTACGTGGTGGCGGGTATCCGCGACGTCGGGGGAGCGCGCTCGGGTGAGACGATCACCGAGGCCAATCACCCGGCCGCCGCGCCACTGGAGGGTTACCAGGACCCCAAACCCATGGTGTTCTGTGGCATCTACCCGATCGACGGCGACGACTTGGCGAACCTGCGCGACGCGCTCGACAAACTTCGACTGAACGACGCCTCGATCACGTACGAACCCGAGAAGTCCCACGCGTTGGGCTTTGGGTTCCGCTGCGGGTTCTTAGGACTGCTGCACATGGAGATCGTCCGCGAACGCCTGGAGCGCGAGTTCAACTTGGCCATCATCGCGACCGCGCCGTCGGTCGTCTACCGGGCCTTTTTAACTGACGGCAGCGAAGTCTTGGTTGACAACCCGACGGACCTGCCCGATCCCAGTCGGCTCGAACACGTTGATGAACCCATGCTCGACGTCACGATACTGACCCCGGCGGAGTACCTCGGGGCCGTCATGGACCTCGGCCAGTCGCGACGCGGCGAGATGATCAAGATGGAGTACCTCTCGGTCGAACGCGTGGAACTGCGTTACCGCATCCCCTTGGCCGAGATCGTGATCGACTTCTTCGATGCCCTAAAGAGCCGCACCAAGGGCTACGCGTCGCTCGACTACGAGCCCGCGGGTTACGTCACCTCCGACGTCGTACGGGTCGACCTACTCATCAACCACGAACCGGTCGACGCCTTCTCCACCATCGTGCACAAGTCCAACGCCGAGGTCTACGGACGAAAGATGGCGGAGCGTCTGAAAGAGCTCATCCCGCGCCAGATGTTCGACGTACCGATCCAGGCGGCGATCGGGGGTCGCGTCGTCGCGCGCCAGACCGTCAAGGCCCGTCGCAAGGACGTGCTGGCCAAGTGTTACGGCGGGGACATCACGCGTAAACGCAAGCTGCTCGAGAAGCAAAAAGAGGGCAAGAAGCGCATGAAGAACCTCGGTCGCGTCGAGGTACCCCAAGAGGCCTTCGTCGCCGCGCTCAAACTTGAGGAGTAACTAGAGGGAGCGAGGTCGCGTCTGGGGCTTCTGGTGGCGTGTCGACTCGAGAATCTGGGTCTCGAGGGCGAGGGGGTCGAGGGGACGGGCGAAGAGGTACCCCTGGACCTCGGTGACGCCGCTCGCGCGCAGCATGTCCATCTGTTCGATCGTCTCGACGCCCTCAGCGAGGGTCGTCACCCCGAGGTCGCGTCCGAGTTGGATGAAGGTCTTCACCAGCGCCGCCGAGTGGGTCGAGGTGGTGATCGAGGCGATGAAGGACTGGTCGATCTTGATGCAGTCGATGGGGAACTTGCGCAGGTACGCGAGGGAGCAGTAGCCCGTGCCGAAGTCGTCGATGGCGACGCGCACGCCGAGCTCTTTGATCAGGGTGAGGCGCCGCACCGTGGCGTCCACGTCGAGCATCAAAGCGGTCTCGGTGACCTCGACGATCAACGATCGTTCACAGCCCCCGATTCGCGAAGCCTCGCGGATCTGGTCGACGATCAAGTCGTCGTCGAACTGGCGCGCCGACACGTTCACCGAGACGTCGAGGTCGTAGCCGCGCGCGCGCCAATCGGTCATCTGGCGACACGCTTCACGCAACACCCAGGCGCCGACTTCGCGGATCTGACCGGTGCGCTCCAAGATCGGGATGAACTCGTCGGGGCAGATGACGCCCTCGCTGGGGTGGTGCCAGCGAAGGAGCGCTTCGACGCCGATGACCGAGAGGTCCTCGAGGCGGTAGATCGGCTGGTACACGAGGTGGAACTGATTGTCCCGGATGGCAGAGCGCAGGTCGAACTCGAGGGCGATGCGGCGCTCGGAGACGTCGGCCATCTTCGAGTTGAAGAAGGCGAACTTATTCTTGCCGGCGTTCTTCGCTTGGTAGAGCGCCACGTCCGCGTCGCGCAGCAGCTCACTGCCGTTCTGGCGGTCGCCAACGGCGATGCCGACACTGGTGCTCACGTAGAGCGGGATGAGGGCGCCCTTTAACACGAAGGGTTGACGCATCACGTCGAGGAGACGTTGTGCGACGATCTCGGGCGCGAGCGTGTCCGCCCCGCCGTCGATCAAGACCACGAACTCGTCGCCGCCCATGCGGCCGATGGTGTCGGCCCCGCGAAGCGTGCTCTTCATGCGCCAGGCGACGAGGACCAAGAGGTGGTCGCCCGCCTCGTGGCCGAGTGAGTCGTTCACGTTCTTAAAGTCGTCGAGGTCGACGAAGAGCGCGGCGCCCTGGGTTCCTCGACGTCGGTTTCGTTCCAGCATCTGTTCAATTCGGTCGACGATCAAGGCCCGGTTCGGCAGACCCGTCAAGGAGTCGTGGAGGGCCTGGAACTGGAGTTGTGAGGTGCGGTCGCGTACCAGCAGACTCAACTTGTCCCGCCCCGCGCCGAGCAGGAGGATCAAGGCGCCGAGCAAGAGCGACAGCGCGATCCCGGCGAAGAGGAACAACAGGGCTCCTGCGTCGTGAAGGATGCCCCGACCGCCCGAAACGCCGGCGGTGTGCAGCGACCAGCCGTCGTGCATCGCGACGTTGGCGGTGCGGCCAACTTTTGTGACGGAGCCACTGTGAAAGACGATCTTGGAATTCACCTGGCCGTAGTAGAGCGCGACCGCCATGTTGGGGTGGCCCGCCAGGGCACTCGTCAAGATGGTGCCGGGGGTCAAGAGCACACCGACGACGTCGAGGAACGCGGCGTCGCGACCGGCCACGGTCGCGGGGACGGTGCCGCCCCGGTAGAAGGGGGTCTCGACGCCGAAGACCTTCACGCCGTTATAGGTATAGGGGAGCACGTCGCTGCGACCTTCGGACCGAGCGTCAGTGATGGGCGAGCCAATGGGCGAGTCGCAGACGTCGTAGTCCTTCGGAATGACGATGTCGCCCGGACGGGCGAATCCGACGGTGGCGAAGCAGTAGTAGGGGCGAACCCCCGCCGGCGTGAGCTCAAAGGGCGAACGCTGTCGAATCGACTCGGCCCTCGCGAACGTCGCGAGATCTGCTTGGGACACGTAGGAGATGATGCCCAGTTCAATGACGCTGGCGTAGCGGCGAAGGACGCCGGTGGTCTTGCCCCACGCGTTGAACTGCGCCTTGGTGGCGTTTGGATTTCCGATGAAGAACGACTCGGCACTCTCAATGAGGTCTTGCTGGCGCGAGATCGACACGCGCAGTGACGTGCCGATCTCCTGAGAGGTGGCAGCGAAGGACCGCTGCGCACGATCGTTCGCCGCGGTGGCGTCGTAGCGCGCCCCGAAAAACGAACCTAAGACGCCCAGGAGGACGAGCGCGGCGGCGACGTACGTCCAGGTGCGAATCGAACGCTGGGGACCCTGTTCCAAAATCCCCTCAGGAGTGCCCACGCCTCGAGGGGTAGGAACGTCCTTTGTCATGATCTGACTACGTCGTAACGTGGTTCATTTTGTAAGAGGCCTCCCAGACAAACCGTGCGCGGACAAACTTCTTGGCCTCGCAGTGGCCGCCCGACTGGACACCTAGGCCCAACCTAAACGCGACCGGGCGCTTTAAATCACTGATTTCGCCGTTGGTGGCGTGCGGCGTGCTCGCGTGCCTGACGAGAAGGCGTTTCGAGCCCGCTTGTGAACTAGTTAGTAGCCCGTCGCGCCGTCGATCAACTCGCGCAGTATGTCGGCGTGACCGCAGTGCCGGGCGTACTCCTCGATCATGTGGAGGTAGATCCAGCGCAGGTCCACCTCGACGCCCCGGCGCGCTCTGACGGCCATTTCATCGAGATCATGGCCCTTCGCGAGGTCGCGCGACGTCGAAATCGACGCGAGATAGAGCTCGAGCACCTCGTCGACGTCGGCGCTGTCGAGGTCGCGGAAGTCGATCTCGCGATCGGCCTCGGTCTTGTAGTACTCCACGACGTCGTGGCCCGCAAACCTCGACTCGAACCAGATCTGCTCGACGAAGGTCAGGTGGCGAAGTAGCCCAAGGAGCGACATCATCGAGGTGGCGACCGGGCGTTGTTTTAACTGGTCCGGGGTCAACCCGTCGCACTTATAGAGCATGGTGCCCCGGTAAAAGTCGAGCCATGACTCGAGTTGGGTGCGTTCTTCGCCTGAAAAGACGACGTTGGTACGCGCTGGCGCCTCGAAGGTCTCCATGGCGCAACGATAGAACCGGCGGCCCTGTCGTCTGGTGCGTGTTAGCACTCGGTAAAATCGAGTGCTAACAAGGAGAGACATGGCCCGGCGAGCGAAAACCCCCGCACCACTGGTGAGTGACCTCGACGCGCGCAAGGCCACGATCCTCGAGGCCGTGGTCATCGAGCACATCGATACCGCACAGCCGGTCGGTTCCTCCTCCGTGGCGCACCACGCGGACCTCGGAGTCTCCCCGGCGACCGTGCGCACCGAGATGGTCGCCCTCGAGCGGGAAGGGTACTTAGCCCAACCCCATACCTCGGCCGGACGAGTGCCCACGGACAAGGGGTACCGCTACTTCGTCGACCACCTCGCCTCGGGCGTCCTGGGCCCGGCCCAACAGTTCCAGGTGAAGGAGTTCTTCACCCACGTTCGCGGTGAGGTCGAAGACGTCCTCGAACAGACGTCGCTGCTCTTGAGTCAACTCACGAGGTACACCTCGGTCGTGGTCGGCACCGGTCACAGTCGCGCCAGCGTCTTAAGCGTGCAGTTGGTCAACTTAGACGCGCGTCACCACCTCTTAGTCACCGTCTACTCCGACGGAACGGTCACCAAACACAGCGTGCTCGCGAGCTTTGAAGCGACCCACGTCGAGGTGACCGAGGCGTCGCGGCAGTTGAACGCCCTGTTGATCGGCACCACGCTCGACGCCACCGTGCAGGTCCCCTCGCGTACCGACACCGTCGCCAAATTGGTGCGAGAAGCCGTCTCGGTACTGCACGCCGAAGCCCCGACGATGGACGGGGAACAGGTCTACATCGGTGGCTCCTCGCGCGTCGCCGAAGTCTTCGAGGGCGTCGAGACCGTGCGCAAGGTGCTCAGCATCTTGGAACAGGAGCTCCTCGTGGTCTCCCTGGTCGAGGACATTTTGGAAAAGGGCGTCTCGGTCGCTATCGGCTCCGAGCACGGCTACGAGCCGCTCTCGTCGTGCGCGGTGATCGTGGCGCCGGTCTCGGTTGAGGGTGAGACGGTGGGCGCCGTTGGCCTGCTCGGCCCCACGCGTATGAAGTACCAAGAAGTCATGGCCGCCGCCGAAGCCGTGTCGCAACATCTCACGCATCACTTCGGGGGTGAGGATCGTGGCTAACCCCGACCTCTACGCCGTGCTCGAAGTGGACGCCAGCTGTAGCCAAGAAGAGTTGAAGGTGTCGTATCGTCGCCTCGCGCGCCAGTACCACCCCGACGCGAACACCGGCGACCCCCAGGCCGAAGCGCGATTCAAGGAAGTCAGCCAGGCCTACGAGATCCTCTCTGATCCTGAGCGACGAGCCAACTACGACCGCTTCGGTTCCGACGTCGGCGCGGGACAGAGCCCCTTCGGCGCGGGCTCGGTGCAGGACATCTTCGACATGTTCTTCGGTGGCATGGGGGGCGCCCAGGCCCGACGAGGACCCCAAAGCGGGCCCGACGCCGAGGTTGCCATCGACATCACGTTAGAAGAGGCCGCCTTCGGCGCAACGCGCGAAGTGACCGTCACGTTGCCCCAGCGCTGTTCCACCTGTGAGGGATCGGGCTGTGCGCCCGGGACTTCACCGATCACCTGTGAGGAGTGTCAAGGTGCCGGCGAAGTGCGGCGCGTTCGCAACTCCATCCTCGGCCAGATGGTCACCTCGCAACCCTGCCAGCGTTGTCAGGGGATGGGCTCGCGGATCCAGACGCCCTGTGTGGACTGTCGCGGCGAGGGGCGCCGGCGCGAGAGCGTGACGTTGAGTGCCCACATCCCCGCGGGCGTCGAGGATGGCTCGACGATGCGACTCGCCGACCGTGGTCCGGCCGGTCCACGAGGTGGGCCCAACGGTCGTCTCTTCGTGCACCTGCGCGTGCTCGCCGATGAGCGCTTTCTTCGCAACGGTGACGATCTGCATCACGAGGCGCACGTGGCGTTCTCCCAGGCGGTCCTCGGCGCGACCATCACCGTGCCGACCTTGCGCGAGAGCGTGGCGATCGACGTCGAAGCCGGCAGCGCAAATGGCACGGTGCATCGCATCCGTCACGAGGGGGTCGAGCACTTGCACGGTCGTGGTCGTGGCGACCTCTTCATTCATCTCGTGGTCGACGTGCCCACGGAACTCGATGAGACCTCCGAGGCGCTACTTCGCCAGTGGGCGACGCACCGTGGTGAGGCGGTCCAGGAGTCGAGTGGTGGGCTGTTTCGTCGACGCAAGGCGAAGAAGTGAACTACGCGGAGTTCCCACGACGCGTCGCCGCGCTCGCGCAGTTTCGCGTGGAGGACCCGGCGAAGCCGGAACTTTCACGGGACGACGAACACCACCTGCGTAAGGTGCTGCGCGCCGACAGTGGCGAAGAGATCGTCGTCACAGACGGCAAGGGCTCGTGGTCAATCTGTGAGGTCTTGGAGGGAACACTCGCTCGCGTGAGCGACGTCCAGATGGACCCTCGCGCACCCGAGACCACGCTGTACCTGACGCCGTTAAAAGGTGACCGCGCGGAGTGGGCGGTCGCCAAGGCCACCGAGGTGGGCGTCAGTCGTATCGTGCCCTTGATCGCGGCGCGTATGGTCGTCAAGTTCAAGGGTGAGTCGCGCGAGAAGACCCTCACACGCTGGCGCCGCATCGCTGAAGAGGCCGCGGGTCAGTGTCGCCGGACCTACGACGTCACCATTGGCGACCCCGTCAAGGTCAAAGAGGTCCAGCCCCTCGTCGCCGTCTGCGACCTCGGCGCGACGGGGAACTGGGCGGGGCTGCGCAGCGTCGCCATCGGACCCGAAGGCGGATGGGCGCGTGATGAATGGGACCTCGGGCGCCGACGCGTCGGACTCGGTCCGACCGTGCTGCGCGCCGAGACCGCCGGCGTGGTTGCCGCGTCGCTCCTGGCCTTCCAGGCGGGAAGCTGGGGCTTCACCTTCGACGGCGCGCGAAATGAGTAATGATGAGAGCACTAGATGAGTGACTGCCTGTTCTGCAAGATCGTTGCGGGCGACATCCCCGCGCAGCTCGTCGCCGAGAGCGACACGGCACTCGCCTTTTACGACATCGCCCCCCAGGCACCCGTGCACGTGTTGGTGATCCCCAAGGCCCACGTGACCGACATCAATGAGATCGACGGAGAGCGCCCGGTGATGGACGACTTGATCGCCCTCGTCCAGCGCGTGGTGGCCGATGAGGGCGTCAAGGACACCGGCTACCGCTTGGTCGTCAACGTCGGTGTCGACGGCCAACAGACAGTGCCGCACCTGCACATCCACGTACTCGGCGGCCGCCGGATGACCTGGCCGCCCGGATGACCTCACACGCTCCGGCGGACGACGCACTGACCGCGACCACCTCGGTCGCGAACACCCACCTCATGGCGGGCCTCCTCGGCGCGCGCGACGAACACCTGCGCGTGATCGAGCGATCGTTTCCGAACTCCAAGATCCGCGTCCAGGGCAACGAGATCGCGGTCACCGGTCCCGACGCGGCGACCGTGCTGCGACTCTTCGACGAACTCATACTCGTGCTCGAAAGCGGGCAGTCCTTGGACACGACGAAGATCGCGCGCACCGTCGACATGGTCGCCGACGACCTTCGTCCGAGCGAGGTGCTACGTCACGAGGTGGTGCGCGGCGCTAAGGGCAAGTCCATTCGTCCCTCTACCGCGGGCCAGAAGCGCTACACCGAAGCCATCGAGAGTTCGATCGTCACCTTCGGCATCGGACCAGCGGGCACCGGCAAGAGTTACTTGGCCGTCGCCCAGGCCGTCCAGGCGCTCCATCGCCGCCAGGTCCAACGCATCGTCTTGACGCGTCCGGCCGTCGAGGCGGGCGAGAACCTCGGTTTCTTGCCCGGTGACTTGATGGCGAAGGTCGACCCGTACCTCCGACCGCTCTACGACGCCCTCTACGACATGGTCGGGGCCGACGGCGCCGCTCGACTGATCGCGAACGGCACCATTGAAGTCGCACCCCTGGCCTTCATGCGCGGACGTACGTTGAATGACTCGTTCCTCATTCTCGACGAGGCGCAAAACACCACGCCCGAACAGATGAAGATGTTCCTGACGCGCATTGGCTTTAACTCCAAGGCCGTCGTCAACGGTGACGTCACGCAGATCGACCTCAACGGAAAAAAGAGTGGACTGGTGAACATCGATCAGATCCTGGCCGAGGTCGAAGGCGTCAGTTTCGTGTACTTGGGCACCAAGGACGTCGTGCGACACCGCATCGTCGCCGACATCGTCGCCGCCTACGAACGCTCCTCATGACGATCGACATCTACGCGGCCGACGAGCAACACGACTTCGAGATTGACCTCGAGCGATGGATCGTGCTCGCGCGCGGCGCCCTCGCGGACGAGGGCGTGCGCGGACTGGCCGAGGTCTCCTTGATCTTCGCCGACGAGCCCACCATCGCCGACCTCAACCAGCAGTTCATGGGTAAAGACGGTCCGACCGACGTCTTGAGCTTCCCCATCGACGGCGAAGTCGAGCCCTCGGGTCGTGTGCCCGACGCCGGTGGCAGCGGACCCGGGGAACCACCCCAGCCCGAGATACCGCAGTTGATCGGTGACGTGGTGCTCTGCCCGGCGGTCGCCGCGCGCAACGCCATCGAACACGAAGTGGCCTTCGACGACGAAGTGGCTCTCCTCATCGTCCACGGGGTCTTACACCTTCTCGGGTGGGACCACGCCGAGGACGAGGAAGCCGAGCGTATGGAGGCGCGCGAGCGAGAGCTCCTCGCTCGCCACTACCGCTCGACGACGCCGTGATCGCCGCGGTCTGGCGCGCGGGGGACACGTACCTCGCGGTGGCGGTAGCGATTCTGCTGATGCTCTCGGGGTTCTTCGCGATGTCCGAGACGTCCTTGACGCGCATGAGCAAGTCCCGTTCCAGGTCGCTGCGCGACCAGGGTCGCCACGGCGCCAAGGCGTTGGTGTCGCTGACCGAGGCGCCAGAAAAGTTCCTCAATCCGTTGTTGTTGCTCGTGCTGATCTGTCAGCTGGTCTCGGCCACCATGGTCGGCGTGCTCGCGGGACGTCTCTTCGGTGCGGCGGGCGTCTTCGTCGCGACGGCGGGCGAGGTCATCGTCATCTTCGTTGCCTTCGAGGCGATCCCGAAGAACTTCGCGGTGCAGCACCCCGACGAGGCGGCGCTCTTGAGTGCCCCGGTCGTGGGCCGGATCCTTCGGTTCTGGCCGGTGCGCTGGATATCCGTCGTGCTGCTGGCGGTCGCCGACGGGGTGATTGGCCTCTTTGGACCTAAGGGCGCGAGTCCGCGCATGACCGAGTCCGAGGTGCTGGCCATGGCCGACGTCGCCCACGAGGATGCGGCCATTGAATCGGACGAGCGTGACTTCATCCACTCGGTCTTAGAGTTCGGCGACACCATCGTGCGCGAGGTGATGGTCCCGCGCACCGACATCGTGGAGATCGACGACACCGTCACGGTGCGCGAAGCCCTCGACGTCGCGGTCACCTCGGGTCGCTCACGCCTGCCGGTGCTCGGTGAGGGAATCGACGACGTGGTGGGCATCGTCAACCTTCGTCTCCTGGCCGGACTCGTCGCGAACGGCGAGGGCGCGGCGCCCGTGCGCGCCCACATGAGCGAGGCCCAGTTCGTCCCCGAGACCAAGCGTGTGGCGTCGTTGTTGAACGAGATTCGTAACGCCAAGAGCCACCTGTTCATCGTGGTCGACGAGTACGGCGGTACCGCGGGGCTGGTGACCTTAGAAGACGTGCTCGAAGAGCTCGTCGGGGAGATCACCGACGAGTCTGACCCGAGCATCGAGGACGACGATGAGCGGTCCCTCGGGGGCCGCGTCGAGTTGAGCGGTCGGCTCAACATCGACGACGCCAACGACGAGTACGGACTGGAACTGCCCAAGGATGGTTGGGACACCGTCGGGGGGCTGGTCCTGGACTTAAAGGGCGGGGTGCCCGACGTCGGTGACGTATTGATAACCGAGCGCTACCGATTGACGGTGGTGCGCATGGACGGGCGCCGCGTCGAAGAGGTCCTCGTCGAGCCACTGCCGATCCACCTATGACCCGCGCCGGTTTCGTCGCAATACTGGGCCGCCCCAACGTCGGAAAGTCCACGCTCGTCAATCAGTTGGTCGGCGCCAAGGTCTCCATCACCGCCGCGTCACCCAACACCACCCGTCACGCCATCCGCGGCATCGTCACCGAGGGCGACGTCCAGGTCATCCTCGTCGACACCCCGGGACTCCATCGTCCCAGGACCACCCTCGGTGGGCGCCTCAATGACACGGCTCGCTCGGCGGCCGACGGGGTCGACGTCATTGCGGCCGTTGTGGAAGCTAACGCCCCCATTGGACCAGGGGACCGTCACGTGATCGAGACGATGCTCAGCCACGGCCGTGGCGCTGACGGTCCGAAGCTCGTCGTCGTCGTCAACAAGATCGATCGCACCGGCAAGGAGTCGGTCGCGTCGCAGCTGCTCGCGGCGAGTGTCGTGGTCGATGAGATCGCCGCCGAGAAACACCACCTCGACGCCGCGTCGCGCGTGGAGTACTTTCCCCTGTCGGCCAAGACCGGGGAGGGCGCCGAAGAGTTGATGGCCTTTCTTCGTCCGGCCATGCCCGACTCGCCCTTCCTCTTCCCCGACGAGGAGGTCTCGGACGTCACCGAGGCGACGTGGATCGCGGAACTGGTACGCGAGCAACTCGTGCGCAAGACCAAGCAGGAGCTGCCCCACTCGATCCACTGTCGGGTAGTCGAGTTCGAGTGGCCGCACGTCACCGTCGAGATCCTCGTTGAGCGCGAATCCCAAAAGGGCATGGTGATCGGGAAGAAGGGCCAGCTCTTAAAGGACGTCGGCATCGCCGCGCGCAGTCAACTACCCGAGGGCATGTACTTAGAACTCAAGGTGCGCGTGGAGCCGGGTTGGCAGAAACGCGACGACGTCTTGGACCGCTTCGGCTACTAGGGGACGGGCGCCGCTCGTCGGACGGGACTACGCCGACCCCTCGAGCGCGGCGACCATCTGCGCGTCGATGGCCCGGGTCTGTTCGGTGTAGGGGAACATCACTGCATCGAGGTCGCGCAGTTGCCAGCTCGCATCGACGTCCTCGTCGGTGATTACCACCTCTAAATGATCGGCGAGTTCGATCATATGGAGGCCCCGCAAGAGACCGCTGAACTGGTCGGCGGCGCGACTGCCGCCGTGGGTGCCGTAGGTGACGAAGCTGGCGGGCTTCTCGGCCCACTCGGCGTAGAGGAAGTCGAGCGCGTTCTTCAGTGGCGCCGGGTATCCCCAGTTGTATTGGGGAAAGACGAAGATGAAACCGTCGTAGGCCGAAACGATCCGACTCCAAGCTTTGGTGTGTTCGTGTTCGTAGTTGCCGAGGGCGGCCATCAGGGGTTCGTCGAGAAACGGCAGGTTGACCTCTGCGAGGTCGAGGGTCTCGTAGCGCAGCGTGCCGCCGACCCGCGCGACCGCGCTCACCCATGCCGCGATACCGGGGCAGATCCGACCGGGGCGCGTGCTCCCAATGACGACGGCGACCCTCCGAACGCGTGGTAACGGCGTCGAGTCTGCGTCGGTACGAGCCTGCTCGCTCGGCGTCACACTCGCCTCCGCCGTACTCATTTCAACTGCCATCGCCGCAGTGTCGTGGAACGACCGGCTGTCTCGTCGTGGTCGAAGAAACCCTCACCCGCGAAGGTTTTCCAAAAAAGTACGCACTTCGACACCGTCTCGAGTTCGTCGCATGGGGGGGAGTTTCCTGAACATCACCGAACGGTACCGCGCGGTGGCGAGTCGGGTGTCGAGCACCGCCACCGCGCCGCGGTCGTCCTTGTTACGGATCAGTCGTCCGACACCCTGGGCGAGCAACATCGTGGCACGCGGAAGGTCGACCTCCATGAAGGGGCTCTCCGAGCGCTCCCTGCGCGCTTCGGCTAGGGGGTCGTTGGGAACGCTGAAGGGGAGGCGGTCGATCGTGACCAAACTCAGCGAATGTCCGGGCACGTCGATGCCCTGCCAGAAACTCGTCACTGCGAAGAGACTCGCCTCGGCCGATGCACGAAATCGCTCGATGAGGCGTTGACGCGAGAGCGTCCCTTGGACGAGGACCTCAGTATCGAGTTGCACCTCGACCGCCTCGGCGACGCGCTGCATCACTGAGCGATTCGTGAAGAGCGCCAACGTGCGGCCACCCGCGGCGGTGATGAGACCGATGAGCTCTTCGATGATGGCCGCTTCGGCGCCGGGGGCATTGCGATCGGGGAAGTCCTCGGGCACGTAGAGGAGCGCGTGGTCTTGGTAGTCGAAGGGACTCGAGAAGTGTTCGAACTCGTAGTCGGTCAAACCCAAATTGCGCGGCAGCGTGTCGGGGATCGTCGCCGACGTCAAGATTCCCGTGACGTTGCTCCAAAGTTCGTCACGCAGGCGCGGACCTACGTCGACGAGTGATATCTCGACGTCGATCTCGCGGTCGCGTCGAGAAAGAAACAGCAACTCGCCGTCTTTCACCTTGTTGACGCGGTCCAAGTCGTTGGCTAGATGGACCGCGGGCCCGAGCGCGCGAACCTTTCGAAACTCGTTGTCCGCCGAGGTGGTCGCCAACGAACGAAGTGACTCGACGATGATCGTCACGAGCTCGCTGGCGCGCGCGAGTTCGAGCGTGCATGCCTCGTCGAGTCCCTTGAGTTCACTGCGTTCGTACTGGGCGAGCAAGAGTGCGGCGAATCGATCCGCACTCGAGAGGAGTTGATCGGCGTGGAGACGGTGTTGTTCGTCGAGCAGGGAACGAGCGCCGGTGGCGAGGGCGCGTAGCCGCGCGGCGTTGAGCGATGTCCCCAGCAGCGTGGCGAAGATGTCGAGTATCTCGTGGGCTTCGTCAAAGATCACGTACTCATGACTCGGCAACAACATCGATCCCGACGCCAAATGCGACGCGTAAAGGTGCGCGTTCACGATGACGAGGGAACTCTCGCTCGCTCGGTCCCGCGCGAGTTCGGTGAAGCAGTTCGCCCCCTGGGGGCACTTGGAGCGCCCCAGGCACTCTTGAGGGGTTACCGTCAGCGCGCGGCGAGCTCGACCGTCGAGTTCGAAGGGCAGCTCGTCGAGGTCGCCGCTGGTGGTCTCGTTCGCCCACGCCAGCACCCGTCGCATCTGGTCGGCGACACCCCGCGGGACGTCCTCCCCGTCGTCGAAACTTAACTGCGCCCCCGCCCCGAGGCTGTCGGCCCGGTTACGACACAAATAGTTCTGTCGACCCTTGAGGACCGCGACGCGCACGCTCGCGACGTGCGCGGCCACCTGGGGCGCGTCCTTCGAGGCCAGCTGATCTTGCAGGTTCTTGGTCGCGGTGGCGACCACGACACGTCCCCCGGACATGACGGCGGGCACCAGGTAGGCGAGTGACTTCCCGACGCCGGTTCCCGCCTCGATGACGTGGTGTCGACGTCGAGAGATCGACGACGCGACGGCGCGCACCATCGCGCGTTGTCCCTCGCGGCTCTCGCCGCCTCCGGGCAGGTCGCGTGTGATCTCATCGAGCAGCGCGAGGGCCCGGTCGGCATCGATTTCGACGAGATCGTCGTCGAGTTGGACGCCGTCTTCGGGCGGGGTGTCCACGAGGGGCGTTTCGTCGTCCGGGTCGAAACTCTTCACCCGACGACCTTACGGGCCGGGGCCGTGATTTTAGGGGGAGGCACTAGGTTCTTTCCGTGCCCGACCCGCGTCCGACAGCCCTTCCCGCGTTCCTAGAGCGCACGGGCGTGCCCCGTCACGTGGCCATCGTGATGGACGGCAGCGGTCGCTGGGCCCAGCGAAAGGGCCTTGCGCGCACGGAAGGTCACGGGGCCGGCGAGGTGTCCCTGGTCGATACGACCTACGGTGCGCTGTCGCTCGGTCTGAAGGCCCTGACGGTCTTCGCGTTTTCAACCGAGAACTGGCGTCGTCCCGTCGATGAGGTGCGCTACCTCATGAACTTCAACCGGGGACTCCTCGAGCGGCGCCAGCACGAGCTGCACGCCGACGGGGTGCGCATCGTGTTCTCGGGTCGCCGGGACTGGCGGGTCCCAAAGGGCGTGCTCTCGCGCATGGACGAAGCGGCGGAGTTGACCCAGCACAACAAGCGTCTGACGCTCAATATTGCCTTCAATTACGGCGGCCGCGCGGAGATTGTCGACGCGGTGCGAGAACTGGTGAATGAGAAGGTCCCCGCTAAGAAGATCGATGAGAAGAAGATCAAAGAGCGTCTCTATCACCCCGAGCTGCCCGATCCTGATTTAGTGATCCGCACGTCGGGGGAGTACCGGATCTCGAACTTCCTGCTTTGGGAGATGGCGTACGCGGAGTTGGTCTTCACCGACGTGCTGTGGCCGGACTTTCGCCGCGAGGACCTCTTTGACGCCGTCGGGGAGTACCAGCGTCGCGATCGACGCTTCGGCGGGGTCGACGAGTGAGGTGGACCCGCGCCACGATCGCGGTGGCGATCGTGCTCTATCTCGCGTTGTGGGTCCTGGCGCTGAGTGGCGCGACGAATTTGATTGAGCCCCTGCTCGTACCACCGATCCTCGCGGCGCTGGTGGTGATGGGCGTGGCCCTCCAGCGCTTCATGGGACTACCGGCTCGCAAACCGCACTTTCGAGACCCCGAGGACGACCCCGAGCGGTGAAGGAGATCGACGACGAAGCGGTGGTGCTGCGGACCTATAAGTCCGGTGAGTCCGATCGGGTCGTGGTGCTCTGGACCAAGGAACACGGCAAGGTGCGGGTCCTCGCGAAGGGTGTGCGCAAGACGACCAGTCGACTCGGTGGCACGTTAGAGGCGCTCGCCTACGTCAAGGTCAACCTCGTGAAGACCCGTGGTGAGTTCTACATCGTGCGTCACGTGGCCCACGTCGAGCGGCTCACGACGTTGCGCTCGTCCTACTCGCGCATCTCGGCTGGTTACGCCGTCGTCGAAGCGGTCGACGCGATACCCTCCGACGGCGTCGCGGACGAAGCCATCTTCCAGTTGTTGACGCGTGTGCTGATGACCCTCGATGACTCGACCTTCGAGCCCGCGCTGGTGCCCGCGTCGTTCTACTTTCGCCTCCTCGCCCTCGACGGGTCAGAGGTCGTGGTCGAGGAGTGTGTGAACTGTGGCCGAGGTGGACCACTCGTCGCCTTTGACGCGAGTGTCGGCGGGGCGCTCTGTGACCAGTGTCGCCACGGCACCGCGCTCTCGGGGGTGGCGCTGGCGTTGCTGCGTCGAGTGGTCGGCGGCGAACTGGCGTCGGTGCTGCGCGAGAGCGACCCGCCCGGCGCGGGGGAGGTCACGGCCCTCGCCCAAGAGTCCATTGAAGCCCACTTCGGCAAGCGGCTGCGCGCTCCGGGCGCCGCCGCGCCCCTGGGCGCGCTCGAGCAACGTTGAGGTGCGCGTGAACGACGCCGCCCCCCGCTTCGGCGTCTACGTGCACGTGCCGTTTTGTGCACACCGCTGCGACTACTGCGCCTTCGCGACCTACAGCGACCGTGACCACTTGATGGGCGAGTACGTCGACGCGGTCCTCACCGAGATCGCCCGCGCGCGCGACGACGGACTGCCCGCGGCGACCTCGGTGTTCTTTGGCGGCGGGACGCCGTCTCGACTACCGGCCGAGGAGTTACTGCGCATCCTGGAGGCGATCGAGCGTACCGCCGACGTTGAGGTCACCGTCGAGTGCAACCCCGAGGACGCGAGCCTCGAGCGCCTGCTCGCCTACCGCCGCGGTGGTGTGAACCGCATGAGCTTTGGCGTGCAATCGACGCAGCCGGCGGTCTTGGCCGACCTTGGTCGACGCCACGGGACGATGGCGCATCGCGAGGTATCGGCCGCGGTGACGGCGGCGGGCTTTGCGACCTGGAACATGGACCTGATCGTTGGATCACGGGCGGAGACCCTCCGTGACGTGCGCGCGACGCTGAGTGACTTGCTCACGCTGGAGAGTCCGCCACCGCATATCAGCTGTTACGCGCTGACCCCAGAGCCGGCGACACCGCTCGGCCGTGACCCACTGCGCCACCCCGACGAAGACGACACCGCTGACGCCTACGACCTCGTCGGCGCGACGCTCGAAGAACACGGCTACCACTGGGAGGAGATCTCCAACTGGGCGCGGGCCGGGCACGAATGTCGCCACAACCACGTCTACTGGGACGACGAGGACTACCGGGGATTCGGCTCGGCCGCGCACTCGCACCGCGGTGGCCGGCGCTACTGGAACGTACGCACGCCCGACCGTTACGTCGAGTTGGTGCGTCGCGGTGAGTCGCCCCTCGGGGGCGAGGAACTCCTCGACGAATCGACCCGCGACTTCGAGCGCGACTCACTCGCCCTGCGCACGGCGCGCGGCGTGCCGCGCGAAGCCTTCGACTCACTCAGTGAGATCGGCCACCTCATCGAGGTCAACGACGGCCGCGTGACGCTGCGCCCGAGCGCCAGGCTCGTGGCGAACCAAGTGATCCTCCGCCTTAAGAGCGCCGAGCACTCCAGTAACCTTGGTTGATGGAATCTGCGCCCGAGCTCGACCCCGAGCTGCTCGATAAGGTCACCAACCTCGCCAAACGGCGTGGATTCATCTTCCCCTCCGCTGAGATCTACGGTGGTTTTCGCTCCACCTACGACTACGGCCCACTCGGCGTCAACATGCTGCGCAACGTCAAGAACGCCTGGTGGCGATCGATGGTGCAACTGCGCAGCGACGTCGTCGGCCTGGACGCCGCGATCCTCGGCCCGCCCGCGGTGTGGGCCGCCTCGGGCCACTTAGAGACCTTCACTGATCCCCTCGTCGACTGTTTGAAATGCAAGGAGCGCTGGCGCGAAGACAAGATCGACGGCGTGTGTCCCAACTGTGGGTCGACGAAGTTCACCGCCCCGCGGGCTTTCAATTTGATGTTCAAGACCCAGGCCGGTCCCGTCGAAGGCGAAGGATCGGTGGCCTACCTTCGACCCGAAACGGCCCAGGGCATGTTCACCAACTTCGCCAACGTGCTCTCGACGACGCGCAAGAAGCCGCCCTTTGGCATCGCCCAGGTTGGCAAGTCCTTCCGCAACGAGATCACGCCGCAGAACTTCGTCTTTCGCACCCGAGAGTTCGAACAGATGGAGATGGAGTACTTCGTACCCCCGGCCGAGGCGGAGGAGTGGTACCGCCACTGGATCGAGACGCGCTTCGCGTGGTGGGTCGACCTCGGTATCCCCGCCGAGATGCTGCGCCGCCACGAACACGCCAAAGAAGATCTCTCGCACTACTCGCGCGGTACCACCGACGTCGAGTTCTACTACCCCTGGGGTTGGGATGAACTCGAGGGCATCGCGAATCGCGGTGACTACGACCTCACCCAGCACGCGAAGTTCTCCGGCGTCACCCTCGACTACTTCGACCCGACGACGAACGAGCGCTACACCCCCTACGTCATCGAGCCGGCCGCCGGTGCGACGCGCGGCATGTTGGCCTTCCTCTTGGCCGCGTACCACGAGGACGTCGTCGAGGGCGAGACGCGCGCGGTACTGCGCCTGGACTGGCGACTCGCGCCGTACCAGATCGCGGTCCTGCCGCTCTCGAAGAAGCCCGAACTCGAAGGCGTCTCGAAGGACGTGCTCGCGGCTCTCCAGCCGCACTTCATGTGCGACTACGACGTCACTCAGTCCATTGGCAAGCGGTACCGTCGCCAGGACGAGATCGGCACGCCCTACTGCGTGACGGTGGACTTCGAGTCGCTCAACGACCACTCGGTCACCGTGCGCGACCGCGACACCACGACGCAGGTCCGCGTGCCCATCGCGAACCTCACGCACCACTTCTGGGAGTCCACCGCACCCTCGTGAGCGACGACGGCCGCGGACTCAAGTTCGGCACCGTCGCCGAGGAGTACGACCGATTTCGCCCGGCTCCACCCCCCGACGCGGCCGCGTTGGCGGGTGACCTCCGTGGACTCGACGTGCTCGAGGTCGGGGCCGGCACCGGCAAGCTCACGAGGTTCCTCCTCGCCCTCGGCGCGAAGGTCAGCGTCATCGAGCCCGACGAGGCGATGCGCGCGGTCCTCACCCGACGCAGCCCCGAGGTCGAGGTCCTCCTCGGCCGCGCGGAGTCGGTACCGGCACCAGATGAGTCCTTCGACGCGGTCTTCTCCTCCTCGGCGTGGCACTGGTTCGCCCAACCCGACGCGACCGAGGAGTTCGCGCGAGTCCTGCGCGACGACGGGGCGCTGCAGATCTGGTGGAACGGATTCGGTCGCGACGTTCCCTGGATGAAAGAACTCACCGAACTGCGTCAACGCGAGGGTGACCCCGGCGCCCGTCCGAGGGGTTGGCGCGCGACCCTCGATCCCGACGGCCCCTTCACGGACATCACCGACTTCGAAGTGGACTGGGTGTGGACGCGGACCATCGAGGAGGTGGTGGGCAACTTCTTCACCTTCTCGGCGGCGATCATCCGTAGCGACGAGGAACGCGGCGCGATGGCCACGCGAGTACGGGACTTCTTGACCGAGCGATTCAATGAGGGTCCCGTGGAACTGCCCATGACCCTTCGCGGCACTACGGCTCGACGTCGACCTCGCTGAGCGCACTCACCGTGGCCTTCGGCGTGCGCCAGAAGATGGCGGGAACGAGCAGCGCCACGGCGAGCCCCGCGCCCAGCCAACAGTCCCCGTACCAGCCGTAGTGCGCGTAGAGCTGACCCGCTAAGAGCGAACCGACCGAGGCGCCCGCGAAGCCGCTCACCATGTACGCGCTGTTCATGCGACTTCGCCCGTCGGGCAAGATCGCGTAGATCACCGATTGGTTCAAGATCTGCATTCCTTGCATCCCGGCGTCGAGGAGTACGATGCCGAGCGCCAGGAGCACCACGGTGTCGCGACCGAGCGCCAAGACCCCGAAGGAGAGCAGCAGCATCGAGGCGGTGATGATCGAACTGGCGTGCGTGCGCTGGCGGTCAGCTTGGTGGCCGGCCAAGTTCGCCGCGATCACCCCGGCGACGCCGAAGAGTCCGAAGAGCCCGATGATCGCGTTCGAATAGTGGAACGGCCGGCCCGCGAGGAGGAAGGACAACGTCGTCCACAACGTGGAGTTACACGCGAAGATCAGCGCGCCGAAGTAGGCGCGACGACGGAGCTGGCGCTGGGTGAGAAAGAGCGAGAAGACGCCCGCGACGAGGCGGTGGTAGCGAACGCGCGCGCGCGGCGCTTCGTCGGGCAGGACCTTATATAAGACGACCGCCATCGTCGCCAGCGCCCCCGCCGCGACCCAGTACACGCTGCGCCATCCCGCCACCTGGGCCAAGAGGCCCGAGACCGTGCGCGAGAGCAAGATACCGAGCAACAGCCCCGTCATCACTCGCGCGATCACGCGTCCTCGTTCGTGGGGTTCCGCTAAGTCCGCCGCCAGGGGGACCAGGACCTGCCCGCCGACCGATAGGAGTCCGATCACCACCGTGATCGACGCCAAGAGCGTGAAGGACGTCAGGGTCGCCGCAATCGCCAACGTCAGCGAGGACAGGATGAAAATACCCACGACCAAGCGACGTCGCGGCCAGATGTCACCGAGCGGCACGACGAAGGCGAGACCAATCGCGTACCCCACCTGGATGAGGGTCATCAAGAGTGAGGCCCGCGCGATCCCGACGTGGAAACTCTCCGAGATCTGGTGCAGGAGGGGCTGGAGGTAGTAGAGGTTGGCGACGATGATCCCGATCGCCGTCGCCATGAGGATGATCAGCCCATTGGACAGCGGTTTCGTGGCGGCTACGTCGTTGGTGGTCATCGGCACTGTGGAGGCTAATCGCCGCCTCTAGGTGGTGACTATGAGGCCGGTTGCGGTGGGATTGAGTAGGTCACCTGCGCCTTTGCCACCAGGTCACTCGATCCACGAGAGAACAACTCGACGTCCACGACGGCGAGTCGGCGCCCGAGCTTGATGAGCCGAGCGCGCGCCATGAGATCGCTGAGTTCGGGCAGTCGCAAGAAGTCAATGTGCAGACTCGTCGTCACGGCCAAGAGCATTGGTCCGATGTGGGCGAGGATCACGACCCACGCCGCGTTATCGGCGAGAGCCATCATCGTCGGTCCGTTGATCGTGCCCCCTGGTCGAGAGTTCCGCGTCTCAATTGGTTGGAACATCACCAACGTGTCACCGTCTAAGGACTCGACCTGGGGCACGGCCCAATCGGGAAAGGCTTCGTCGACAATCTTCTGTAACGCCTCGACGCCCAGTATCGGAGCGCCGAGCACGATCAGGCGACCTTTCGGTACTTATTGACCGCGAGGGGCGCAAGGACGCACACCGCGCCGATCGCCCAGGCGAGGGCGATCCACGTGGACTGGCCGTGCGGTTGACCCAACATCAGTCCGCGCACCGCGTCCGCCGTTTGGCTGACCGGTTGGTTGTTCGCGAAGGGGCGCAACCAGCCCGGCATCGTCGAGACGAGCACGAAGATGGCGGATGCGAAGGCTAAGGGGAAGATCAAGGGAAACGTGATCGCTTGCGCGGCTTCGGCGTTGGGCGCCGCGAGACCGACGTAGGCGAATCCCCAGGAGAGGCAGTAGGCGAAGATCAGCATCAACAAACACGCCTGGAGGTAGGCGACGACACCGCCAGTCGGGCGAAAGCCCACGAGAAATCCGACGCCCGTGATGATGGCCAGGATGAGCACGTTTCGAAAGAGGTCCGAGACTGTGCGCCCGGCGAGCACGGCCAGTCGGGCCATTGGCAGCGCCCGGAACCGTTCGATGAGACCCTTCTGGAGGTCTTCGGCGAGACCGATTGCGGTGCCAACGGAACCGAACATCGTGGTCTGGACAAGGATGCCCGGGATGAGGTAGTTGACGTAGGACGTGCCAACGATGGGGATCGCGCCGCCGAAGACGTAGCGAAAGAGGATCACAAACATGATGGGCTGGATGATCATGAACACAATCGCTACCGGTACTCGAAAGAGCGCCAGCAGATTGCGGCGGGCCATCGTTAGGACATCGCTAATGGCCCAGCGGAGCGCGGAGTGATTCGAGACGGGAGAGGGCAGCGTACTCACGCGTTCGCCTTTCGTGGTCGTCGCCCCGGTCGGCCCGTGGGCGCGGGGGCGTCGACGTCCTCTGCTTTGTGACCAGTCAAGTTGATAAAGACGTCGTCGAGACTCGGTTCGCGCAGCGCCAGACCGCCCAGCGTGATGCCGGCTGCGTCAATGCGTCGCAGCGCGTCCGCAGTGACCGCCGGCCCATTGTCGACGGTCATCTCGAGCACCGTGCCGTCCAAGTTGGCGGGCGTGGCGGACAGACTCGCTAAGAGCGTTTGTGCACGCACCGCGTCGTCGCTCGAGGTGAAATTGAGTGCCAGAACCGTCGCACCCATCTGCTTTTTCAGTTCGGCGGATGTGCCTTGCGCAATTATCTTGCCGTGGTCGAGCACCACTAACTGTTTGGCCAGTCGGTCGGCCTCATCGAGGTACTGCGTCGTCAGCAGTACCGTGGTGCCGCCTTCGACCAGGCGTTCGATGATGCCCCAAAGGTCTTGACGGCTCTGAGGATCGAGCCCCGTGGTCGGCTCGTCGAGGAAGAGGATTGGCGGGCTCGCCACGAGCGCCGCAGCCAAGTCGAGGCGTCGTCGCATGCCACCGGAGTACGTCTTGATGGTCCGGTGGGCGGCGTCGCTCAGATTGAAGTCATCTAAGAGTTGGTTCGCCTTCGCCTCAACGAAGTCCTTGTTGAGGTGATTCAGCAAACCGACCATCCGGATGTTCTCGAAACCCGTCAGGTTTTCATCCACCGTGGAGTTCTGTCCGGCGAGGCCGATGTGACGCCGGACCTGGTTGGGCTGTTTGACGATGTCGAAGCCCGCCACGGTCGCGCTGCCACTGGTGGGTGAGAGAATCGTCGAAAGGATCCGCACCATCGTTGTCTTGCCCGAACCGTTGGGTCCGAGCAGTCCGAAGACCTGGCCCGCGGGGACCTCCAAGGACACGCCGTCGAGCGCTCGGACTTCGCCCTTGGCAAAGAGGCGAACGATGTCGTGGGCCACAACGGCGAATTCGGGCATGAAGAGCAGTTTAGAGAGGGCCCCGAAGGGGGCGCGATGCCCGTGAGGAGACGGTACCTTCTTCCTATGTCCATTTCCGAAGGCGAGATCGCCCAAGTTCGCGCCGCGACGGACATCGTGGCCCTCATTGGTGAGACGGTCGCCCTCAAACGCTCGGGTCAGCGCTGGACCGGGTTATGCCCGTTCCACGGCGAGAAAACACCCTCGTTCTCGGTCAACGCCGAAGAGGGTCGCTACTACTGCTTTGGCTGTCGGGCGTCGGGAGACCAGATCACCTGGGTCCGTGAGACCCAGCACCTGGATTTCATCGATGCGCTGCGCGCCCTGGCCGATCGAGCGGGCATCGAACTGCACGAGGACGTCAACGCGGGACCCGCGCGCAAAGAGCGCCAGGCGGCCCTGTCAGCGATGGAGCGCGCGGTCGAGTGGTATCACCAGCGCCTCCTCGACTCACCCGATGCGAGAGCAGCGCGCGACTACCTCCGTTCGCGCGGCATTAGCGGCGAACTCGCGCGAAAATTCAAACTCGGATGGGCACCCGACGAGTGGGATGCACTCACGGTGGCGCTCAAGATGAATGAGCAGGTGTTGCTCGCGACCGGACTTGGATTCTTGAACAAACGAGACCGCCGCCAGGACGCGTTACGCGCCCGGGTGATCTTTCCAATCTTCGACCCGGCGGGCAAGGCCATCGCCGTCGGTGGGCGGATCTTGCCCTCGGATTCCGGCGTACCTCGACCGGGTGAGCGCGTCGAGGCGAAGTACAAGAACAGCCCCGAGACTCCGATCTACTCGAAGCGAAAGACGCTCTACGCGCTCAACTTCGCCAAGGACGACATCATCAAGTCGGGGGAGATCATCGTCTGTGAGGGATACACCGACGTGATCGCGTTCTTCGCCGCCGGTCTACCCCGGGCCGTGGCGACCTGTGGCACCGCGCTCGGGGAGGACCACTTTCGCCTCATGCGCAACTTCGCCAAGCGCATCGTCCTCGCCTACGACGCCGACACCGCCGGCCAGAGTGCGGCGGCCTCGGTCTATCAGTGGGAGCGTCAGCACGAGGTCGACGTCGCGGTCGCCCGCCTACCCAAGGGCTCGGACCCGGCGGACTTGGCCCAACGTGACCCCGAGGCTCTCCGTAAAGCGATCACCGACGCCGTGCCGTTCTTGGAGTTTCGACTCGACCGAGTACTCGAAGGCGCGAACCTCGCGACCGCCGAAGGCCGCGCCCGCGCCGCGGAGGTCGCGATTGAAGTTATTGCGGAGCACCCGAGCGAATTCGTTCGCGACGACTACAAGGTGCGCACGGCGGACCGCCTTCGCATCGACCTCTCCACCTTTCGCCAGCGCTACGCCGACCTCGAAGGTCGTCCCCGTGAGCGTGAGGTTCGCGAGATCCCCAATGAGCCCATGACCCAACGACCTCGTTCGGCGTCGCCGCTGCCCCGTCCCGGGCTTGAGGCGCTGCGGCTCTACGTACACGGTCCCGACGCGACCAAGCAGCGGCTCATCGCACCGTACTTCACCAACGAGGTTCAACGCGACGTCTTTGAAGCGCTCGCAACGGGACTGTCACTCTCGGAGCTCATTGACGCCCTGGAGCGTCGAGGCCAAGACGAGGCTGCACTCGTGCTGGGTGAACTGGCGGTCGAGGAGGTCGACTCGTTCTACGGTGCCAATGACGTCACGGCCGTCGTCGCGCAGCTGGTGCGCGGTGCGGTGCGCGAGGAGCTGCGGAGCCTCGACCGCGATATGCGCGAAGGTCGCGTGAGCCCGGAGGTGGCGATGGCGACGACGCGAGACGTGAAGGAGCGAGTCGAACTTCTCGAGGGACCCGACGGGGCAGTCGCCGAAGCCGACCTTCGTCAGTGGCTCATCGAGCGAGCAGCGCTACCCACCTCGTGACGAAGGGGACTCGCGGTTTCATTGGTGGCCTCGAGATGTTGGCGCCACTCGGTGTTGAGGAGGAGCGGGCGCTCTATCCAGTCATTGAAGCGGGCCGTCGCGCGACCGCGGCACTTGCGACGAACGAAGAGGACGACCCCCGCGAACGGCGCCGCTTGTTACGAACCCGCCAGGAGGGCCAGGAGGCTGAGTCACTCTTGCTGCGAGCGACCTTCGGCCTCGTACGCGCACGAGTCGTGGAGCGCGGATACCAGTTTTACGACGATGACCTCGAAGCGGCGGGCGTCGAGGGCTTGATCAACGCGCTCCAACGATTCGATCCCGCGAAGGGCAATCGCTTCGCTACGTACGCCAACTACTGGATCGTGAAGTTGGTCAATCAGACCGTCCAACAACAGTCCGGACTCAGCGACGCCGAGATGCGACTCGTTTTGAAACTCCAACGCTTCGAACGCTCCAATACCCACCGACGACTCACGAAGCGCGAGGTCGCCACCGAACTCGGTGTCTCCCAGGTGAGGGCTCACGAGGTCATGCAGCTGAGTCGCGAGCTGCAGTCTCGGCGATTTCACTCACTTGAACTCGAAGACGTGGCCGATCCGCGTCCAGTGCACGACAGTGCAGATGCGCCACCGTGGGTAATTGACGAACTGCGCCGACTGACCGGCAATGACTTCGACGCGTTTTGGCAGTTCACCTTTAAGACAATGCCGATGGAGGAGATTGCAAGACTGCACGGCATCTCTCGTCAGGCAATGTCGAAACGAATCGAACGCAGCCGGCGAGCGGTGCGCGAGAGTGCCGTGGCGGAGCGACTAGAACGTTGGTTCGACCAGCAGTAAGTGCTCATCGGCCGTGATTGCAACCAGGTGTTCGGCGCGAGCGGACGTGTCGATGAACGTGGCTGCGGTCTCGTGTAACAATGACACGATGACGGAAGAGGATGACGAAAAAGTAGCGCTCCATGCCTATCTTGAGTACCAGCGTGCCGCCGTGCGCGCGATCGTTACGGGCCTCAGTGAAGAGGGGTGGCACACGTCAGTGGTCCCCTCGGGTTGGACGCCCGCGGGATTCGTTGAACATCTAGGGGGAGCTGAGCACCACTGGTTCCAAGAGGTCATCGAAGGAATCGAGTCCGAACCACCAATGGACGAAGAGTACGAACCCTATGACCCGAACGCGGCGTTTGTGTCCGACCTGCCCTCCTCCGAGATCCTTCGTAACTATCAAGACGAGTGCGATCGCTCCGATGCGGTCTTCGCTCGCGTCGCGATGTCGGCGAAACCGCGGGGACGCCATGGCGACGACGAGGTCCCGAGCGTCCGGTGGGTTGTCCTGCACATGATTGAAGAAACGGCGACGCATTCTGGGCACCTCGAGATCGCCCGGGAGTTGCTCGACGGCCAGACCAAACTCGGACTTCGCTGAAGGCTGAGCTTTCGGAGTTTGCGGATCAGACGAAGCCGATCATCATCGCGAACGAGCACCACTCGTGTTCCAACGGCCGCGCCGCTGCAGCGGGCGGTGAGCCGCGACTCCAGTGCTATCGTGACTAGGCTTTCCGATTCATTCCCAGATAGCTCAATTGGCAGAGCAAGCGACTGTTAATCGCTAGGTTGCAGGTTCGAGTCCTGCTCTGGGAGCCCCTAGAAAATTTTTCCGCAGGGCCGTAGCTCAGTGGTTAGAGCAGGGGACTCATAATCCCTCGGTCGTGGGTTCGATCCCCACCGGCCCTACCAGGGAAAACGTAAGTTTTGGAGACGCAAAATGCGATTCCCCTGCTAATCCAATGGAGTGGCAGGTTGGTCTGGCGCACCCAATTATGCGCTAATCTTTACAAGTATGGAGAAAGTAAAGAAAGTCAATCGTGGAGCAAAGATTAGTTCCAAACATCAGGTGACTATTCCTCAAGAGGCAATGCGAAACGCCGGGCTAGAAGCGGGTGAGCGCTTGACGGCTCGAGCTGATGGACCGGGTCGCGTGGTCCTAGAACGCGAAGTGGACATTCTCGAGCAATTTGCGGGCTCTCTAACGGGCGTGTACGACGGTGAAACGCTTGCAGATCTCCGCGACGAATGGGAATAACCGTCATTGACGCGGGCGTGCTTATTGGTTTCCTGGACGAGAGCGATGCTCATCATGACGCGTCGACACGAGAATTCGAAAGTGCGCGACGTCGGGGAGAGATAGCGATACCTGCGTTTGCCTTGGCGGAGTCAATGGTGGCTCCCGCTCGAAGGGGAGATTCTGCTCTCGAGGCGGTGCGCGAATTCGTTGAGCGACTTCCTCTGGGTATCGCCCAACTGGATGCCGAAGTGGCCATCATTGCCGCACAGATTCGTGCTCGATTCGGACAGAGGCTTAAGTTACCTGACGCGTTGGTAGTGGCTACCGCTATCAACTTGGAAGCCGATGTTTTAGTAACTTCAGATCGAGGTTGGCCCTCAAGCGCGACGTTGGGATTTGAAGGCGTCATCGTTACGATTTGAGTAGCGCGAGCCCGCCGCCGCTACTCCGTTGCTACTCCAATTTGAAGACGACCTGGACGTGCCCGCTACTCCGTGGATTTTGTCAAGACCTGAGCGCACTCGATGGACGTATCAGGACTCAGCGCACGACCGAAGTGCCCCTCATAATCCCTCGGTCGTGGGTTCGATCCTTACTTTTGTCGATGCGCAGCTGGAGAAACAAGCAACACACCTTTGCCGTTCCAGAGGTGCAATAACTCAGCGGGTCGGGCGCTTCACGAGAAAAATGGCGAAATGAAACTCGTTGGCTGAACCCGCGCGCGTAAAATTCACTGGTCAGGGCATGTACTCAGGGAGACCTTCGTGAGCGAGTTTCTTCTACGATCCGTCAACGATGTTCCAGAGCAACAAAAGGCAACGCGTAGCCCAGCCAGCGGTCCATGCAAGTGCGCGCGACACTCGTGCTGGCACTCTCGGGAGTGTCGCTCCAGTGGCGTCGTGCGAATCCTTCGGGCGCCAGTTCCCGAACGAGAGACCCGTTCTTCGGTCGTGTTGTGTCGTGAATGCGCTGCCCCTACTCGACGGAATCGAGTGGCGTAGTAGTCGAGAAGTGCTGTTTCGTGACCGTTAGGCGATGTCCTTGCGGAACCAGAACGCCGCGTCGGGGTTGTTGTTGTAATCCGGCACCTCGTCGAACCCGGCGCCTCGGTATAGAGCAACCGCTTCGGGGAGGTGGCTACTGGTGTCCAGGCAGAGGTGCTGGTAACCAAGTTCGAGTCCGGCGGCCTCGAGCACGCTGAGTAGCTTTCGACCTAACCCGCGACCGCGCACGAAGGGGTCGACCCACATTCGCTTGATCTCGGCGGTCGTCTCGTCGAACCGGCGAAGTGCGCCACAACCCCGGGGTTCGTCGGCGATAAAGGCGACGAGGAACGTCCCCGATGGTGCCATGAACTCGTGCAGTTGCTCGGCGGCGTCATTGCCGGGATCAAAGCCAGCGGGGAAACGAACGTCGAGCTCGTCGTAGTAGCACTGAAGGAGACCGCTCGCGAGTTCCGAGAGCGAGGACTCCCGCCTGATCTCAACCTCCTCAACCATGATGCTCGTCCGTTCTCGCAGGCCCGTTATCACCTCGTTCGAATGGCCTCATCTCCACTGGCCCTCGACTTGGACGTTCAATCCGGTATTCGTGTTGAGCCAATGTCGCTCGCTGCCCGCGACGGATTACTCACTTTACTCTCGGCGCTTCTGAAAGCGAGAGGGTGTACGCGATGAGGTGCAGGGGCTCCGCCTCGCTGTAGGGTTCGCCACCGTAGTAAACGTCCAGTTCGGGAACAAGGACGAAGCCGAGGCGAACGTACAAGGCCTGTGCCACGACCATCACCGGGGTCGAGTGCAAGATGACGCGTGCACGATGGTCGAAGCGAGCGCGGGCGATGCACGCTTCGACGAGTGAACGGCCGACACCGTGACCCTGGTACGACGGATCGACCGCGAGCATGCGAATGCCGGCCGCGTGGGGATCGTCGAACTCGCTCATCACTCGATTCGCGTCGGGTACGTAAGTCACTCCTCCGCGCAGGGTCTCGTTCTCAAGCGCCACGAACACCAGGCTGTCGCGCCGGCGGGCTTCGACGTTGGCGAGTTCCTCCTCGTACGAGCCGAGGGAGTCGGCTTCAAAGAGTTGCCGGTACGCCTCGACGGTGATCCGCCCGAGCGCAGCACTCTCTTCGGGTCGGATGAGTCGTATCTCCATGGCACCGCGAAGCCTACGACGACCCGCTCTTCGAGGGCGTCGGCGATGTCCAATACCATAACGTTGTGCGTACTGGTGACCAGCGACTGAAGCTCGGGATTGCGGTCACGGCGTTGGTGGCGGTGGTCGCCATCATTCTCTCCTCGGTCGCCCTCGCCAATCGGTCGTCGTCACGCTCCGTTACGAGGACGCCGGCTAGCGGCGTCTACCTCAACGCTGCGTCAGATCGACCGCACTTCTTCATCGCGCTCACCAACTTGGGCGGCGGTCGCGTGCGCGGCGCGGTGGATTTCCAGTACCAGGACGGTCAGACATCCTCGGTGTTCACGTTTCGTGGCACGAGCCAATCGCTGCGCTCGGGCGCCGCGACCGGTGTCTTGACGCTCACCCCGGAACGTGTACCGTCGCACACCTCGGCGCAACTAATGTCCCCGCCGCCCTCGGCGGTTTCGGCGACGTACGGGGCGAATCAGATCACTCTCGGCGAGTGCGCTTCTTATCTCGCGGTGACGTCCCTTTCTCGATGTCTGTTCGCGCTCTCGAGTGGCGCTCCCTAGTGGCTCGGACTTGCCGTCACGTCGTTGGTACGCACCGGCGATTTCAGTTCGGAAGGAGTCAAGCCTGCGCGCCGCCGCCGGCAACGGCACTCAGGAGTTGTGCGCTGTTGCCTCATCGCCCGCGTTGCGTTACGAAGAATCGAAGCAGAGCAACACCCGCTAAACGCGAACGCTATTCGCAGAATTGAGAAGACCTCGCGTTACACTCCCATTGAGGTCGTTGCACTGGTCGCCGTGGCGCCAAGGTCGCACTCAAGGACACGGGAGGATCATGGGTTTTGGAGAGGGATTCAGCGGGGTGATCACGCAACACGCGCTAATCGCGCTGGTTGTCCTCGGCGCTCTCGTACTCCTCAACTTCGCGGCCGCCGCGAAGGTCATCGTCCAAAGCGGTTTCTCTTCGTGGTGGACCATCCTTCCCTTCATTCCGTTCGCATTGACCATTGCCTGTTTCGTCACGTTGTGGAACCGAACACACCAGTTCGCCCTGGGGGGTCAATTCGGATTCCTTGGTCTGAACTACGCGGAGATCGGTGTCGTCTTTCGCGCTGACGAGTACGCCCTGCTTCTCAGTTGGGCAGCGTTCTTGGTTTTCGCGTTCTTGCGATGGCCCGTGTCGGGCGAGCACGACGAAGTCGAAGAACGGGCCCATCGCCGGTCCTTTCGGCGCCGGGTCGAAGCCGCAGTCGAGGTCCCAGTAGGGGCGACGCAAGCTCGAACTGGCGCCCGGGAACCACGCGCGACGAAGACCCGTGCCCGGGTAGAACCCGCCCCCGTGGAGAGTGCGCCCGCGCCACGTAAGTCCTCCGCGCCGCCACTCAAGCACTGCGCGTGGTGTGGGGATCCTCTCCCGGGCAGCCGGGCGCTGTTTCACGACTGCGGCGACAAAGACGTCGCTCCCGTGTTCTGTGCGAAGTGTGGCACGGCGCTGAGCGAAGACAGTGATGACTGTCTCGTCTGCGTTTGAGCGAGCCGTTACGACCGACTGACCACTCGGCGAACGAGTTGGACCAGTGACGTCGGCAAGAGGCGCTTGACGGCGTCACTCTGACGTCGATAGTGGGCCAAGTCCTTGGCGTCTGATGCTCGCTGAATCTCGAGCGCCTCGACCTTGAGCGCGAGCTCCACAACCTCAGTGGCGAGCGCGTCATTGCGCTTGGCTTCGTCGTACAGGCGATCAGTCAACTCAACGACGTCCGACGACAGCGTCGCGAGCGCGTGGTCACCGTCATCACGCACGGCCTTCAACACGAACTGGTACGTCTCGGACTCGCGGTCAGCGAGCGCCGCATTCAAGACCGCTTCGTCCACGCCCTCTCGATCGATTCCGATCTCGGTGTGAAATGCCGCGGCGGTCACTCGACAGAGTTCCACGACGGCGAGACCCGCCTCCTTTACGAGTTGGAGAAGGCTGTCCTTGGTAAAGAACGAGATGTGCGTGCGATCGAGCAAGCCGCTTTCGGAGTAGGGGAACGTGCCCTCGAGCAGCGCGAGCTTCACGTCCGCGTGGGCGATATTAGGTATCGAGATCACCACGACACCCGACGGTGCGAGGTGCTTCACCGATTCGCGCAACGTCGCGAGGGGGTCCTTCAGGTGTTCGAGCACGTCACCGAAGAGCACGGCGTCAAATAACTCACCGTCGAGTTGCGGCCAGACGGTCTCGCCTTCGAAGTCGCCGATGATGACCCGTTCGAGCCACGGCAGTGCGGGCTCGACCACGCTGGGATCGATCTCCACTCCGACGACCCGACAACCTTGCGCGTTGAGTTGCTCACTGACGTGACCCGAGGCGCATCCGGCTTCGAGGACCCGCTTGTTAAAACCCACCAAGCGCAACATGACGGCGTGGGAGTTGTTCTCGTCTTCGACGTCAAAGGACGCGTGATAGTGGGACAACATAGGCAAAATCTACTGCGCCTCGGTAACGTGTCCCTACAATGCTGGTTTCACATCTGGTGGCGGGTCGAGACCGTGAATGTCGGGCGTGGTTGAGGTGGGCGGCGAGGACGAGGAGGAACGAGCAGCGATGAGTGATACCACCCGTGGCGAGTCGGACCCGGCCCCGGTGGAGCACCGTACGACGCGCGCGGACATCGAACGAGAGGTCCTCGTCGAGGCGCGAGCGGAGGCCATCACGCTTGCGTCCGAGTTCCGGGCGCTCCGGGCCAAGGACGTGGTGACCTCGGCCGTTGAGCACATGCGAGAAGATCGGGTCAACGTGGCCGCCGGGGCGTTCGCCTATCGCTGGTTCCTCTCAATATTTCCCACGATCATTGCCTTGCTCGGCGTCGCGTCACTCGTGACGCTGCCGCCCAGCGTCGTCGTGAGCCTCATCCACGGCGTCACCGAAGCGCTCCCGGCGAGTGCGGCGGACGTCTTCACCAAGGCGATATCGCATTCAACCGAGCGCGTCCACGGCGACCTCGTCGCGACGATTCTGGCCTCGGCTGTCGCGTTGTGGAGCGCGGTGTCCGGGATGGTGATCGTCGAGGTCGGTGTCGGCATGGCCTACGGCATCAAGAACGACAGGACCTTCCTTCGCAAGCGCTTCGTCGCGTTGCAACTGCTGGTTGGAGGGATCGTGCTCGGCGGAGGTGCGTCGGCGCTCACCGTTTTTGGTCCGCAGTTGGGAAAAGTGATCAAGGACTCCCTGCCCTTTAGCAACGTCACCTTTGGCTTTACCTGGACGCTCGTGCGGTGGGTGGCCGCCCTCGCCCTAATCAACCTGCTCTTCACGGTGTTCTACTACTTCTCTCCGAATCGGGCGAGGCCCAAGTGGCGATGGACGAGCATCGGCTCACTGATGGCGACGCTCGTGTGGGCCCTCGTCTCGCTGGGTTTTTCCCTCTACACGTCGGACTTTTCTTCCTACGACCGCACCTACGGGGCGTTCGCTGGCGTGGCGATCCTCATTTTCTGGCTCTTCCTCACCGGACTGGCCATCCTCGTCGGTGGAGAGGTCAACGCGGCCATCGAGCGACTCGCAATGACCACGGTGGAGCACACGTCGAACGCCGCGCAAGAGCTCAGCCCGCAGAATCCTGATCATGGTGGCGTCGCTTGACTTCGTACATCGCGTGATCAGCGCGGTTGAGGAGCGAGTCGAGCGTGTCGGCGCCATCACCTCGGAATACCGCCGACCCGATGCTCACGGCCATTGGATATCTATTCATCGGGTGGGCGTTACGACTGGTCAAGATCGCTTCGAGTCGGTTCAGGGCCACCGTGGGGTCACCGGTGTCGGCCAAGAAGACGAGAAATTCGTCACCGCCGTATCGAGCGATGATGTCGGAGTTTCGGAAGGTCGCCGCGAGATGTTGGGCGAATTGGACGAGCGCGGCGTCGCCCTCGTCGTGGCCGTAGGAATCGTTGATCTCCTTGAAGTCGTCGAGGTCAAAGTACACGAGTGCGGCCATCAGCTCGCGGTGTCGACAGACTTCGAGCAGCGTCCCGGCACTCAACTCAAAGCCGCGTCGATTGCTCAGTCCCGTCAGCTCGTCGGTCACCGCCAGTGTGAGCGAGGCGATCTCGCCTTCCACCATTCCCGCGAGGTCCTGCAGGCTGCCCGCGTCTTCGGCCGAGAGTTCGCGAGGCTTGTCGTCAAAGACGCACAGGGTGCCGAGTTTCATCCCACGGGGACCGGTGATGGTGGCCCCGGCGTAAAAGCGAACCCCGGGGTCGGCAACGACCGAGGGATTGTCGAAAAATCGAGGGTCGAGGGTTGCGTCGGGGACCACCAGCAGGTCGTCGCCCAAAATTGCGTGCGCACAGAAGGACTCCTCCCGGGGCGACTGCTTGACGTCGTAGCCCTGAGTGGAGAGGTACCAGTTTCGGTCTCGATCGATGAGCGTGATGAGCACCGAGGGAACGTCGAAGAGTCGTTGCGCCAGGCGGGTAATGCGATCGAAGCGCTCGTCGGCCTCGCGGTCGAGAATATCGAGTGAGATCAGTTCGGCCAGGCGCTCGTCTTCGTTATCGGGTACTCGGGGCTTAGTCACGGTTCCTCGTCTAGCGACAGCGCGGGACTTCGCCCGCGCCGTGGACTCAGATTAGGGCAATCGCGGGTAGATGATCCGCGTGAGCTCGAGGACGAACGAGCACGTCGCGCACCCTCGCTACTTCTTCAGTTCCGCCGTGAAGGGCTCGACCTCGGTGCACGTCCCGAGGCTCTTGATAAAGGACCTCGAGGTGACCGCGCCCTTGACTTTGTCGCCGCTAAAGGTGCCCTTGATCGCAAGGTCGTCCGAAGCGGTCGTTCCGAATTCAAGGCTCGTTGCGCCCGAGAAGGTGCCTTCAGAGATGGCCAGGGTCTTGTAGTGAAATTTCGGCGCTACGTCGGGCGGGGCCCCGTTGCAGGTCTCATCGAAACTCACCACCAGATCGACGACTTGGGATCGCGACGTCACGTCGAATTTCATTGGATAGCCCGGTCCGACTTCGCCCGAGTACGTGCCATTGGTGACCTTGTCGGTGCCCGCGCTCGCGGTGGCGAGGGGTAGGACGCTGCTCACCACGAGCACCGCCATCGCTACGCACGACTTCGCGGTCCACCCCTGACGTAGCGTGACGTCCCCACGATGACCACGCCGCAAGGTCACGTCAGACTCCGGGCGAGGGGAGAGGTGTTCGCGGACGCGACACACTTGGGTCGCCTTAACGTACCCGACCAACTCCCCATGCCGTCAACCTATCGAGGTAGCGCCGCACGCGCAAGGGTCCTGCGCCGTGGCGTTCGCGTGCGAAACGGTGGCGAGGGTAGTTAGGACTGGAGGTTCACTCGTGTCAAGAGCGCATCCACCTGGTCGCCGGCCACGGCGGGTGACCAGAGGTAACCCTGTCCGAGGTCGCATCCGAGGCGGCGCAGACGTTCGAACTGGGCGCGCGTCTCAATCCCCTCCGCGGACATGGTCATACCCAGCTTCTGACCGAGGGAGATAATCGCTTCGAGCAACGTATCGTTGCGGACGCTTTCGCCAGACGGGCTCACGAAGGACTGGTCGATCTTGATGATCGTCGGATGCAGGAGGGCTAGGTAGGAGAGCGAGGAGTACCCGGTGCCGAAATCGTCTAACGCGAATCCGACGCCCATCGCACTGAGACGCTCCATCGCGCTCATCGTCTCGCCGACGTTGAGCAGCATCGAGCTCTCGGTGATCTCGATCACCAAGCGCTCGGGCGCGAGGCCGCTCCTGGTCAACAGCGCGTCGATCAGGTCAACGAGGCCGGGGTCGTGGAACTGGTGGGCGGAGAGGTTCACCGCGACGTAGGGCGCAGGGGCGCCCGAGGCCACCTCCCAGTTGCTGGCCGCCTGCACGGCCTCGGTGAGGGCGAACACGCCGAGTTCCACGATGAGGTCGCTCTTCTCGGCGAGGGGAATGAAGATGTCGGGGCGTACCCATCCCCGATCGCCGTGGCGCCAGCGCATCAGCGCTTCGAAGCCGACGATCCCCACGTTGTCGAGATTGATGATGGGCTGGTAGTGCATCGTCAAGTCGTCGGTCACCAACGCTCGCCTTAGTTGCTGGACGAGTTCGAAGTGACTGACGGCTTCTTGGTGCATGCTCGGCGTGAAGAGCGAATAGCGGCCCCGATTGAGGCGCTTTGCTTCGTACATCGCGACGTCGGCCTTTTGGATCAGTTCGCTCGGATTCACGCAGGTGTTGTCCCAGACAATGACGCCGACGCTGGCGTGCTGTTCGAAGTTGATGTTGCTGAAGGTGAAGGGCTCGGCCAGGATGTTGATCAAGCGCGAGGCGACCTCCTCGGCTTCGGCGACGGACCCGATTCCTTCAGCCAGGTAGAGGAACTCGTCGCCGCCGAAGCGTGACAGCGTGTCCGTGGAGCGAGTCACGAGTTCGAAGCGCCGCGCGATACCCGCGAGCAGTTGATCGCCCACGAGATGCCCGTGGGCGTCGTTCACGCCCTTGAAGTCATCGAGGTCGAGTAACAAGACCGCGCCGAGACCGCCTTGGCGGAGAACGCGCGAATGCGCCTGGGCGAGACGGTCTTCGAAGAGGGCTCGGTTCGCCAACCCCGTAAGTGAATCGTGGAGTGCTTGATGTTTGAGCTGTTCCGCGAGGGTTCGCTCTTCGGTGATATCGCGCTCGGAGGAGACGAAGTAGAGAATATTGCCGGCCGTGTCGCGCGCCGCCGACCTCGAGACCTCGGAGATGATGACGCGCCCGTCCTTTCGTAGGTACCGCTTGACGTAGCGCACCTGGTCGACCTGGTGGGAGCTGAGGCGTGCCAACGTGTCTTCGGTGATGCCGATGTCGTCGGGGTAGGTGAACTGCTTGGAGTCGTGGCCCATCAACTCCTCACGCGAGAAGCCGACCATCGAACAAAACGAGTCATTCACCGCGATGACTTTGTCATCAAGGTCGCTGAAGAGCATCGGTGCCATGTTGTGCTCGAAGGCGAGACGGAAGCGCTCGTCGCTCGAGCGCATGAGGGCTTCACTCTGGGCCAGACGTTCGGCGTCACGATGCCGGCTGATGCCGTAGGAGAGTTCGTCGGCCAACTCGCCCAGCGTTTCGACTTCACCGGGTCCAAAGGAGTTCAGGTGATCGGAGAAGATCGACACGACCGCGACCGTCTCGTTCTCCACGCTGAGGGGGAACACGCACATCGAACGTAGTCCGATCAGTGCCGCGCGCTCACGCCGCTGCGCGATGATTGGAGCATCCAGCAAGTCGTTGACGAGTTGTACGCGTCCAGTGCGCACGGCCTCGCCGATCGGTCCTTGTCCGAGTTCGTCGTCGCCCCAACTGAAGCTCAGCCCGTCTAGGGACTCGACGAGTCCCGCGGGTTCGACGATTCGTATGGATTTAGCGTCGTCGTGCTCGACGTAGCCGACGCAGGCGAGGGGGTAACCTCCGACCGAGACGATCGTCTGGCAGATCTCGCGAATCAACGACGCTTCGTCCTCCGCGTGTACTAGGACCTGGCTACCCTCACTCAGGGTCTGGAGCGCGCGCGTGAGGTATACCCGTTCGGTGACGTCGCGTCCATTCCCGACAACTCCGCGCACGGCCTCGTCGTCAAGACAGTTCGTCACCACTCCTTCGATGTAGCGCCACTCGCCCGAGACGGTCAAGAACCGCAAGATAACGGGGTGATCGATGCCATCCGGCGACGTCGCTGCCGCGAAGGCCACCTCGGCCAACGCGTGATCGTCGGGATGAATGAGGTCAAAGGCGTTGCGACCGAGTTGGGAGCCCGGTTCGTATCCGAACACTCGATCCACGAAGGGGTTGATGTAGGTGAACTCCGCATTCTCATCGATCACCACGATGAGGTCACTGGATTTTGCGACCAGCGAACGGAACCACTGTTCCGATTTGCTCAGTGAACGTTTGGCGTCTTCCAGCGCCGACACGTTCACGAGCGAAGCCTCCAACGCCGATCGCTCGCGGTACTCGGCGCTGCTACTCGCGACGCACGTCGAGATGGTTTCGGCGACGCCTTCGAAGTTCGCGACGGTCTTTTCATCAAAGCAGTTGACGTGGGCTTCGTAGATCGAGATCACGGCCTGGCGATTCTCTAACGCGAAGGGTAGCGCCACGGCCGAGGAGAGTCCGAACTCGCGGGCACGCTTTTTCCATGGGCTGTAGAGCGGCTGCGCCAAGAGGTCGTTGGCGACCTGACTGGCGTTGGTGCGCAACGCGGTACCGGTAGGGCCGAGACCGCTCTCGCCCGAACCCCACCACGAGACGATGTCCTCGTAGAGATAGTCCGTGGCGCCCGAGGACGCCAGAATGTCGACGCCGCCTTCGGCGCTCGCCACTCCGATCCAGACGAGCGGCACGTGGCCCTCGCTGACCACCAGATCACAGATCAGCTGTAACGCGTCCGCCTCGTTCACGCTCATCAACCCCACGCGTTTGACGGCGGCCATGATCTGGACGATTCGCTGTTCTTTCACCACGGCCGTGACGTCGTCGAAGGCGGACATCACACCGAGGACCTCACCGTCGATGACGTGGGGCCAGATCCTCGCCGACAACCACTTCTGGGATCGGTCGATGAGCGTTACCCCGGCGATAATGCCGGTGAAGGTCTGTCCCGAAAAGAGTGATTCGAGCGCGTGGGGCCGCGTCATCGCGAGCGGCGTTCCGTCGAGACGAACGGCGTCAATTTCGAATGCGGTGGAGGATCGGCCGAGCAGCCGTTCGCGCGCGACGCCAAGTATGGTTTCGGCGGCCCGGTTGCAGTCGACGATCTCGCCATCGCGGTCGCGGAAGATCATGCCCGTGCTGATGGTGTTGAGAAAATCAGACGTGGAGACGATCCGCTGTATGGATGATCGATGCTCGGCGGCGATCACGCCGTCGAACCGCTCAAGTTGGTCTGTCATCTCCCCGACACTCCCGGATGCAGTAATTGCTGCTATTCAACGACGATGGTACCGGCCAAAAATCTGGTATCGCTGAATTGATGACGAGTTGAGGCGATATTGATGAGTGATGAACACTCACGTTCTCATCGCGTGTTGAGACGCCCTAGAGGCGTGCCGTGATGCAACCGCACAATCAAGCTGAGTGACACTTAGTCATGCGAAGTCGTCGTCACGCGAGCGCCGTGATGTGATCTTGACGTGGCGTGCGCGGTCGCTGCTCCTTCGAGTGCGTCGCGAGCGAGCGACGGTCGTCCGATCACGAAACCTTGGACGTGGTCGACTCCAAGGTCCTTTAAGAGGCGCAGCGTCGCGTCGTCTTCAGCGCCCTCGGCAATCGTCTTCATTCCGAAGGCCTTTGCGAGATTCACCACCGCCGAAATGACGTGACGGCTCGACTCCTCGGCGCACAGGTCCCGGACGAACTGCTGATCTATCTTGAGGTACGAGACGGGTAGTCGTTTCAAATACGCAAAGCCGCCGTATCCCGCGCCGAAGTCGTCGAGCGCAACGCGGCAACCGAGATCGTTGAGTCCCCTCACGAAAGATTCCGCCGCCGCAATGTCGTGGACAAGTGCGGTCTCGGTGATCTCGCAGACCATGTTCTGGGGTGGTGCTCCGAACTCCCTAATAGCTTCTTGGATCACCGACAGCATGTGCGGGTCGGCCACGGACTTCGCCGAGAGATTGAATTCGACAGCGTGGCCGTCCGCCGCCAATCGTGCGGTCTCTGAGACGACCCATCGGTCCATCTCCGCCACGAGCCCGTACTCCTCCGCGGTTGGCAAAAAATGGGAAGGGAGAACCACATCGCCCTCGGGAGTGACCATACGTATCAGCAACTCGTGCTGCTCAACTTCGTAGGTCGAGAGGTCAACTATTGGTTGGGAGTACAAGACGAATCGGTCGTTGTCCAGCGCGTCGCGAACACGACCCACCCACGCGAGTTTCTCGAGCTCTCGTTGCACTTTTAGTTGCTCAGTGGCCTGGGCTGTGATGTCTTCAAAGACGATGACGGCGCCGTCGAGCGCGTCCGTATTCAAGGGCGACGCGCTAAAGGCCACGGGGACCTGCGTGCCATCGCGCCGGATGACCGTCTCGTTGGTGAAGTTCAGAGATTCACCGCCGTTCCACACTCGGTGTAGCGGACCAGTCTCTTCGTCGTCAGTCACGCGGCCTCGGCATTTGAAGTGAAATACGTCGCCGGTCCGCTTTCCGATGATGTCGTTGCTGTCGAGGTGAAAGAGTTTGCCGGCAGCGGCGTTCGCGAACGTAATCGTGCCGCTGTTGTCGGTAGCGATCATGCCCTCAGCCATGTTGTTCGTGATGGCGAGGAGGAAGAGCCTCGACTCATCGAGCTCACGTCTCGCGGCGACGTAGACGGTGTCGTCGAGCGAGACGCCCACGACGCGCTCAGGGACGCCATCCTTATCGGTGACGAGTTCAGTACGCATCCGAATGACTCGCACCTCACCGTCGCAGGCGAGGACGCGGTGCGACAGTTCCGCCGTTCCGCTAGTGAGCGTGAGCTCCATCGCGGCGTGGAATGCTGATCGGTCGTCGGCCGCGACGAAGGACAGAAAAGTCCGATAGTCTCCCCGCCACTCGGGGTCCGCGACACCATAGATTGCGTGCGCCTCGTCCGCCATGAACTCAATCTCGTCCGTCCTAAGGTTCCACTCCCAATGACCGACGTGGGCGAGACGCTCGGCCTCTCGAAGGTGTGCCTCGTTTCGAGCTAGTCGCTCCGCGTCGCGGAGGCGCCCGATACCGTATGCGAGATTGTTGGCCAGTTCGCCGAAGAGGTCCATCTCCGCGGGTCCGAACGCTCCCAGGTCGCGACTGTAGATAGTCAGCGAGCCTACGGATGCGTCGCCCACGATCAGCGGAAAGGCGCACGACGTGCGTACACCGAACGTGTCGATGCGATCGCGCCACGGCTGACACTTCTTCGACCGTCGGTGATCGGTGACGACTTGGGGCGAGCGAGTGCGAATCGCCGCGCCCGTGGGGCCACGCCCGAACTCGTCGTCCGCCCAACTGATGTGCACGCCACTGAGATACTCGATCTCACCGTGGGCCGAGACGGGTCGTACCGTCTTACCCTCGTCCTGGTTCAGGTAACCAACCCATGCCAGCATGTACTCACCAGATTCGGTGATCGAGCGGCAGACGTTATCGACCAAGGCCGCCTCGTCGGTCGCGTGAATAAGGACGCGATTACACGCGCTCAGCGTTCGCAAGGCCCTCGTGGTCCGATCCTGCTCGGTCACGTCGGTGCCCGAAAAAAGTATTCCGCGCACGTCCGGGTCGTCGATGAGGTTGTGAGCATAACTACGGAAGCTTCGCCACGCCTCGCGCGGTTGGCTGCGATAACGAAACTCCGCGAATCCACCGGACCCCGCCGCGTTGCCGATCACGTTCAGGTCGGTGGCGACACGCTCACGGTCGTCGGGATGCACGTAGGTGAGCGCCTTTCGCCCGACGAGTTCCGATGGCGCAGCGTCGAAGAGGCCGGCGGCGACGTTGTTGGCGTAACGAATGGTGCTATCGATGTCGACGACCGCGACGGGCGTGAGGAGTCGATCGGCGACTCTCGCGAGTTGGCTAAAGTCGGCGCAGGAAGATGGAAATTCGAGGTTGGAAGTCATACGTCCAGCCTGGTGGCCTCACCCGCGTTGCCCTACGGGCATTGTGTCCCAATCCCTAGACGAACCGTCCTAGTCCAGCAGACGCTGCAACAGTTCGGCTTGGGAGTGAACGCGAAATTTCGTGAAGATTGAACTCAGATTGTTCCGCACCGTGCTGGGGCTGAGGTAGAGGGCCTTGGCGATGGTCGTGACGCGCTCGCCTCGCTGGAGTCGACTAAGGACTTCCCATTCTCGCGTACTGAGCGAGTTCAATTCCGGGACGCGACTGGCGTCGGGCAGGGCGCCGAGGGAGTCAAAGATGCCGCTCGCTTGGACTTCGCTCGCGATCCTCCAGAGTCGATGCTCCAACTGGGCAGTTCGATCAGTAGTTTCGCCACGATGCGACGAAGTGTCAGCGATTAAAAGAAAACAGTGGTCCGTCGTAGCGACCAGTGGCGTCAGGATGCAACGAACGTTTATCGAGCCCCCGAGGTGGTTGAGGGTTGCCAACGGCATCGCCACCGAGGTCGTGCTCGCGGTGGCGCTGAGATCGCGATAGAGACGGCGGCCCTCGGCCGACTGCACCAAGTGCTGTCCGATGAGCTTTTTGGCGGCGACGCCGAGCACGGATTCAACGTTGGTGCTGACCGAGATGATGACGCCGTCAGCGTCGACGATGCCGACGGCTTTTTCTAGGGGAGTGAATCCAAGGTACTGCGAGAGTGGGCTGTCGAGCACGTCGAGTCGAGCGCAGAATTCCGCGAGCGCGTACTGTCGAGCGCTCATGTCGATGGCGCCCACCCAGACGGCAACGACTCGTTTCATCTTCGCGGGGCGCTTCAAACTTCGGTGGGACCTGAAGTAGTCAATCCGGCCCGCGGCCAGGTTCTCCAGTGCCTCTCGAGCGTTTTCTCGATCGGGTGAGTTGAACAGTTCATAGATCGGTGTGTTCAGTACGTGGGAGGCGGGAAGATCAACCTGATGAAGGAACGCCGGCGTCGCAAAGGCAACGGTGAAATCTCCCAGGTCGACGAGGACGAGTGGCAGATCAAGGTTTTGGACGACGCCCCAGAGGTCGCGGTCGACCACGTTGAGATTCTGTGCCACGGTAACCCCCCGATGAGTTCCGTACTGCCCATTCGAATGGTACGCCGTGCTGGAGCGCGCGGAGGATAACGCTGAGTGAACTTGTGAACACCTGAGTCCTGCAACGTCGCCAATTGAGGCAGACGGTCAGTCCAATTAGGCGACGTCCTTGAGTTTCTGAGGCTCGTGACGACGGATGTTCGAGATTGACCTACGTCGGCTGCGCCGCTCGTCGCGGTCGCGCTTGGCCATCGCCACCAGCGCGAGGGTGAAAATGATCAGCCCGAGAATCGTCAGTCCGAAACCGAGGAAGTAGAACGTAGCCACGTTCTCACAGTTGGGATTGACGCCTTTGCCCGTGAACAGGCTCACGGTGGCCGTGCACGTTGCGCTCACCGAGTGGACTCGAGTGAGGAGCCATACGCCGACTCCAAACAACGCCACGCTGACAACGACCGCTACTTTCCTCATCAGCGCCCAACTTACAACCGCGCGGCACAAACGACGCGCCACGCCAGCGCGGGTGAGAATGCCGTTGAAACTACTGGCTTTTGTGGGTAGTGACCGCCGCCGACGCGGCGCCGAGGCGAAGGGAACTAGACGGTCGTGGGCTCCGCGAGGGCCATGACTTCACTCGAATTGAACGAGAGGCGACTGGCGGGGGAGGGACGACTGATGAAGTACCCCTGGGCGAGGTCGCACCCCAGCTCGCCGATCAGGTCGAGTGTCTCGACGTCCTCGATGCCCTCGGCCACGACCCGCAGGCCCATCTCGTGTCCGAGGTTGATCGTCGCGCGCACCAGTTCCAGGTCTCGCCCTCGCCCCTCCGCATTGAGCGCGGTGATGAATGCGCGGTCGAGCTTGAGTTCACCGACCGCCAGGCTGCTCAGGTAAGCGAGCGAGGTAAAGCCGGCCCCGAAGTCATCGATCGACACAACGACGCCGAGCTCACGCAGACCCAAGATGACGGACTGGGCTCGCAGGAAGTCCTTGATGATGGTCGTCTCGGTAATCTCGATGACGACCGCCTCTCCGGGCAAGTTGTAACGAGTGAGCAGACCCTTGACGAGGTCGAGGAACTCCGCCTCCAGCAGGTCCGTCGTCGCGACGTTCACCGACACCGCGAGCAGGCGACCCGACGAGCGCCAGGCCGCGCATTGCGCGAGCGCCTCATTGAGTACCCAGGTGGTGAGGGGCCACATGAGACCCGCGTCTTCGGCGAGAGGTAGGAACTTCATCGGCGGGACGAGACCCAACTTCGCGTGAGGCCAACGGATCAACGCCTCGACCGCGAGGATCTGCCCCGTTTTGAGGTCAAGTTGCGGCTGGTAGTGGAGGACGAAGTCGCCTTCTTTGACCGCGATGCGCAACTCGTCGAGCAGGTTCGGCTGGTCTTCGCCGCCGTCGATGTCCTGGTCGTAGAAGACGAATGGGATGTTGCCCAACTTCGCGCGATACATCGCGACGTCGGCGCACCAGAGGAGTCCCGACGGATCCGTCGCGTTCGAGGGCACGAGCGCGATGCCGATGCTGGCGCCAACGGTGGCACGAATCTTGTTCAAGAGGAAGGGCTCGCCGATCTCGGTGATGATGCGTTCGGCGACTTTGACCGCGACGTCCGCGTCGGCGTCCATCAATACCACGGCGAGTTCGTCCCCGCCCAGTCGCACGACCGATCCAGCACTGCCCACGGCCTTGGTCAGGCGAGGACCGATCTGGCGCAGTAGTTCGTCGCCGGCGGGGTGGCCGAAGGAGTCGTTGATCTCTTTGAAGTGGTTGAGGTCGACGAAGAGGAAGGCCAACTCACGTGGGTCGCTCAGCACATTGGCTTGTTCGGCGAAGAAGAGATCGAGAATCAGCGCCAGCTGGCGTCGATTGCCGAGTCCCGTCAGCTCATCGGTGTGGGCCTGGCGGTTTCTCTCCTCGGTCAAGACGCGCAGGCTTCGCGCAGAGATAGCGAGCCGTACGCCAACGGTGAGCAACGTCGCCACGGCGAGCCACAACGCGACGCGACTGATGGAGTGGATGGTGCCCGCCACGAGGATGAAGAGACCGGCGGCCGCAGCGACGCCGGGTAGAAAGAAGCTCGAGACCTTCTGTTCACGCAGTGGGTCCAATCGACGCTCGGGGAGCCACACCGACATCGAGATGAGGTAGATCGCCGTGGGCCAGGCGAAGGCGTTGACGTCGTTGCCGAATCGAGTGGCCAGTCCCGACGAACCGACGAGGTTGAACGTGTCACCAAAGACGATCACCAGCAGTCCGGCGGCCTGGAGGTACCACTGTCGCGATCCGCGACCCGCGAGCAACACGGTGCCGCCGATGACGAGGAGGAGCATGAGAAGGTCCCCGACCGGGTAGGCCAAGTTGACCGCGGCGCTCAGCGTGGTGCCGCCGGTCAGGTGGTGAATGCTGTGGAAGGCGAAGGCGGCACAGAGCGCGGCGGCGCCCAGGCCCGCGACCACGCCGTCCAGCCAGTTTGGTCGAGCGAGCCGGCCGAGTGCGCGCTGGAGCGACTTGACGACCGCGACGTAGGCGAGCGGGTAAAAGAGCAGGTAAAGCACGTCGGCGCCCGACGGCGAGGCGGGCGTCTTGCCGCCCAATGACTCGTAGGTCAAGACGAAGTCGCCGAGCGTCCAACAAAGGAGACCTAGGCCGAGTACGAGGGGCACCGAGCGTCCCGGACGCTTGACGCGACCCTTGTAGACACACAGCGCCACCGCGACGAGTTCCAGGGAGGCAACCGACCAACCGTCGAGCCACGTCCAACTTTGGGCCGCGGTGCGAGCAAAGACGGAGATGATGTACGCGACCAACAGTGCACCAAGGACTGCGTAGAGCACCCACACTCGGCGGTGATCGCGGTGCTCGCGGTCGCTCAGGGCGTGCGGGCTTCGCCGAGGGTCGGAATCGACCAGCGGGGCACCATCTGGCGATTCGAGCACGGACGACGCGACGTCGAATCGAAGCCGACCTCCGCGACGACGATCTTCGGTTATTGACATGACGCCCCCCACTGTCGCGCGCAGTTACTCTGCAGACCAACCAATTCCGACATGGGCAAGATTCTTTCGAGCAGGCATCAATTTGTGGTCAACGCGTCGCCAATATGGGCTCATTTTAGAACGGCTCGTATAGAAATCCGGGTATTTGCGCCGCAGTACCGGTCGATGAGATGCCTACGAATAAAAGAACTTTCAACTCTGTCTCGACGAGTAGTGACGATGTCTGAGTCTCACTCGACACCTATTGAAGTCGATGAATGACGTCGTGTGACAGTATGCCCAGTTAAGCGACGAGAAGGGCACGCGTGTCGTATTGCACGAATTGCGGAACGCAAGAGGTTGAGGGTCAGCGGTACTGCCCCGTCTGTGGTGCTCAGAAATTTGGGACGACCTCGGCCGCCGCGATGCCACCGATCTCCTACGATCCGGCGAACGCGGCGGCCGAGGTTCGAGTTGGCCTGTCCCTCGAGCCGCCCCGGCATTCGCGGTGGTCCGTACTCCTGAGAGGGATCTTGTGCTTCCCGCTCTTCGTCGTCGCAGAGATCGTGGGTATCGGCGCACTGGCCGTGACCATCGTCGCGTGGTTCGCGGCGCTCTTCACGGGTCGAGTGCCCGACGGCATGCAGCGCTTCCTCACGAACGCGCTGCGCCTCTTCGCCAATCTTCTGGCCTACTACTACCTCCTCGTCCCACGTTGGCCCGGCGTGAACTTTCATTCGAGGCCGACCGAACAGGTCACGATCAGCGTTGACCACGTGGGTCTTCGACGGTGGTCGGTGTTCTTTCGCTTACTCCTGGGGTACCCGGCGAACCTGGTCAGTGTCCTCTTCACCCTCGGGGCGTTCCCGGTCCTCTTTGTGATGTGGTGTTGGGGTGTGGTCGCTGGTCGCGAGCCACGCCCTCTCCATGAAGCGCTCGCGCTCGTGCTGCGCTATCAACTCCGGCTCCAGGCCTACGGATGCTTGCTGACGCCGACGCAACCCTTTCGGGGCATCTTCGGTGACGGCGCGTCGAAGCTCGCACCGCCCGCGCGAGCCGATGCACTGGGTGACGGTTCCTCGACGGTGGCGAGCGGGGCAGCGTCCGAGCGCCTACCCACTCGCTGGTTCGTGACGAGAGCGACCAGGGTCGTGCTCGTAGTGATCCTCGTCCTGGGTGCTCCGATCTACGCCCTCAACTTCTACGCGGAGCGACCCGTGCTGTACCGATTTCAAGCAGTCATTGCTCGCACCCTCGTCACGACGTCCTACACGACTACCGTCAATGCGCTCACCGAGTTCGAGGCGTCGGTCGCGCAGTGTTCAACGGCCACCTATAGCGGCTGCGTCGCACGGGCCGCGACGACGGCGCGGGACCAACTCGCACCGGCCCAGGCCACGTTGTCGAACAACGCCGTCGTGCCGCCGGACGCGCTCCAACGTTTTCGCGCCTACCAAAGCGATTTCACCTCATTAGAGCGTGAACTCACCTCGGTGCAGTTCTCGACTTCCGCGTCGACGCAACGTGCCGTCATCACGCACGAAATACCGAACACGGTCGACAACCTTGGCGACGCCTACCAGCGCCTCCTCAAGGTGCTGCACTTCTAATTGAGCCCTGCGCGCCTCATCCGGGGTCGCTGCCCCGTACACCCCGGGCTCGTCATCGCGGGGCCGCTGCGGCAATAGGATGGCCACTGGGCCACGGATTGGAGCGATGGAGCGAACGTCTCGACCCCCTGTCAAGCACGAGTCGCGCTCACGTCGCGCGCGAACGTTCTCGATCTGTGCGTTGAGTGCCGTCGCCATTTCGCTCTCGATTCCTCTGGGAATCGCCCAGTCCTCCGCCTCCTCAACGAACTCAACGACCAACTGGACCGTCTACCACGGTGTCGCCGCGGGCACGGGACTCTCGAGCGCGCTACGAGCGGTCGACACCGCGCACCGCGCGTGGACGTCTCCGTCGCTGGCCGGTGAACTCTACGGCGAGCCCCTCGTCTACGACGGAAGGATCTTCGTCGCGACTGAAGACAATGTGGTGTACGCCCTCTCAGCGATCACGGGTCGGGTCATTTGGGCACGCCACGTCGCGAGCGCGGTTCCCTCCTCGCTCCTGCCCTGTGGCGATATCGCCCCGACCGTCGGGATCACCGGTACGCCGGTGATCGATCCATCGAGGAACGAGATCTTCGTGGTGGCCGATGAGCTCGTCGGTGGTGGACCTCGTCACACCGTGGTGGGACTGAGCACCGTGTCGGGGAAGGTGGAGCTCAGCGTTCGCGCCGATCCCCCCGGCGCCGACCCCGCCGCGTTACTGCAGCGCACCGGGCTCAACCTGGACGACGGCCGCGTGATTTTCGGGATGGGCGGGAACGACGGCGACTGCGCGAGCTATCGCGGGCGCGTCGGTGCGGTGAAAGAGACCGGCTCCGCGCCATCGTTCTTCACCGTCGACGCCGCGGCGGGTGACTCACAGGGCGCGATCTGGATGGGTGGAGCGGCACCCGAAGTCGACCGTGCCGGGAACATCTGGGTGGCCGCCGGTAATGGATCGGTCTACTCCGCGAGCCAGCCCTACGACGACAGCGACTCGGCGCTCGAACTTTCGGCCTCGCTGCAACTCCGTCAGTACTTCGCGCCGTCGTCGTGGCCGCAGGACAACTCCTCGGACCTCGACCAGTCGACCGCGCCCGCGCTCTTGTCGGACGGACAAGTGGTGCTCGCGGGCAAGTCGCCATTCGTCTATCTGCTCGACGGCGCGCATCTGGGCGGCATTGGTCACCAGGTGAGCACGATCACCGGGGGCTGCAGTGCCAACACCGATGGCGGTGACGCGGTCGTGGGTTCGATGATCTACCTGCCGTGCCTGAACGGTCCTATCGCCGTACGCGTGGGAGCTGGGTCCTTGAGCGTGCGCTGGCGCGCCGATGTCGGTGGGGGACCGCCCATCGTGGCCGCGGGTCTCGTCTGGACGATCGGTCAAAACGGTGTGCTGTACGGGCTCAACGTCGCGAACGGGCAGGTCCGCCAACAGGCGAACATCGGCTCGCCCGCGAATCACTTTCCGACCCCGAGCGTCGGGGATGACCTCTTGCTCGTGCCGTCGGAGAACCAAGTAATCGCCTTTCACGGGAGCGCGGCTCCGTAGTCAACTCGTGGAGTTGCTCGGTGCGTTCCTTCCGAAACGACGCGAGCGCCCTTATATAGGTGCGGTTGCGTGGGACTCGCGTGGATTAAACCTTGCTTAAGAATGGTCGAGGGGTGACCGTTGGTTGAGGGAGTGCCGGGCTACCCTTGAGGGCCGTGTTGGCGTGCGTGAGAGGGCTCCGCGACGCAAGCACATCGATATCGCGCTTTCGCATTGAGACGACGCCGGTGGGGGTCGCGCTGCGACCGTTGCCGTTCAGGCTCACGTGAGGGCACGAGGACGACGGAAAGAGAGACGTGCGACTACTGGGGCGACCAAGGACGAAGGTGTCCAGGCTGGCGACCGCGTGCCTGCTCGCGTCGGGGATCTCGGCGTTCGGCCTCGCGGGCGTCGCGGGTGCCCTGGGCGCGAGTCCCTCGAGTCCCGCGAGCGCTGACACCGCGTCGCCCTTCTATCTCGCTCTCGGGGGCTCCGCGTCGGTTGGCTACCAGCCCACCGTGACGAGTCCCAAAGGTGCGCCAACCTCTCAGGGGTACGCGAACGACCTGGTCTCCTTTGAGGCGTCGCGCGGCGTCGCCCTGCAACTTACGCAACTGGGCTGCCCGGGAGAGACGACGACCTCGATGCTCTACGGTGGGGCCCGCTGCTACCACGGCGGCACCCAGTTGGCCGAGGCGATCGCCTTTCTCCAAGCGCACTACAGCGACCAAGGACTGGTCACCGTCGACCTCGGTTTCAATAACGTGCGTCGATGCCTGGAGGGCCCGGCGGTCGACGAAGCCTGCGTGGACAGTGCCCTCAACGCCGTGCAAGCGGACCTCCCCACGATCTTGGCGTACTTAAAGAGCGCCGCCGGTCCTGAGGTGAGTTTCGTGGGTGTCGGCCACTACGACCCGTTTCTCGCCGACGCACTCACGGGTCCTTCGGGCGTGGCCGTCGCCCAGGAGAGTGTGGGCGTCATCGATCGTCTCAACGACGCGCTGAAGGACGCCTACAGCAACGCGGGCATTCCGATGGCTGACGTGGCCGGCGCCTTCGAAGATGGTGGGGTGGTTCATCAGCGCATCGTCGGGGCGAACGTGGCGGTGACTGACGCGACGTACGCGTGCGAACTGACCTGGATGTGCCAGGCGGCGCCCTACGGCCCAAACCTGCATCCGAACGCCGCCGGGTACGCGACCATCGCGACCGCGATCGAGAAGCAACTCCGATACCCGTGGTGAATTAGCCTCTTCACCAGGTACCACACCGAGTACTGATGGCGGGGATAACTTAACCTTGCTAATACCTGACTAGTTTGATAAACATTGTCGTCTATAGAGCGAACTCGGGCTGGTGAATGGCTGTGACAACAGAGACGAAGACGGAGTCCGAGGTCGAAGGGATCAAACGCGCGAGCAACTACCTGCGCGGTGACCTCGACCGCGAACTCTCGGGCACTGCCCCCAATGTCTCCAACGAGAGCGAACAGCTGCTCAAGTTCCACGGAATCTACGCCCAAGACGACCGCGACGTGCGACGCGCCCGAGCGCTGGCGAAAGAGACACTCGACTACATCTTCATGATCCGCGTCGTGATTCCCGGTGGTCGGCTGTCGCCGGAGCAGTGGTTGGGACTCGACGCGATCGCGAGTTCGCAGGCCGACGGCACGTTGCGACTGACGACCCGCCAGGCCGTCCAGTTCCACGGTGTCTTGAAGGGCGACCTGCGAGCGTTGGCGACGTCGCTCGATCGCCAGTTCCTCTCCTCCTTTGGCGCCTGCGGCGACGTCGTGCGCAACGTCGTGACGTGTCCGAACCTGCACCTCGAAAATGGGCACGGTCATCTCGAGGGCATCGCGCGACAACTACGAGAGACCTTCCGCTCAACGTCCGAGGCCCACTGGGAGATTTTCGTCAACGGTGAGAAGGCGGCGTCGCGCGAAGAGATCGAAGAACGCCCCTTCTACGGTGAGACGTACCTCCCGAGAAAGTTCAAGATCGCGGTCTCGCACCCGCACGAGAACTGCGTGGACGTCTTTGCCCAGGACGTCGGACTGATTCCGAGCGAGGACGGCGAACTCGGTGCCGGTTTCACGCTCTTGGTGGGAGGAGGACTCGGGCGCTCCTACGCGAACGCCGAGACGTTCGCTCGCCTCGGCGATCCCCTGACCTTCGTGACCAATGACGAAGTCGAAGAGGTCATCGCCGCGATCATCGCGACGTATCGCGACCTGGGTGACCGCACGGACCGCAAGCGTGCCCGTATGAAGTATGTGGTCGCCGACCTCGGACTGGCGGCCTTTCGTGGCGAGGTCGAGCAACGACTCGGACGCACACTTCGCCCCCCTCGGGCGCTGCCGACGAACTTTGACGCTGACGATCACTTGGGTTGGCGGGCGTTGCCCGACGGCACTTTCCAGATCGGCGTGCGTGTCGGGGCGGGTCGCGTACGTGACCTCGAGGGCGGCGCGACGTTGCGAAGTGCCTTGCGCACAATCGCCCAAACGTTTCCGGTGACCTTCTTCATCACCCCTCAGCAAGACATCGTCGTCAGTGGGGTTACGGAAGCGGACCGCGACGCGATCGAGGCGCTGCTTCGAGCGAACCACGTGCGACTCGACGGCGAACTCGGCAACGTCGAACGCCGCGCACTGGCCTGCCCGGCGTTGCCGACGTGCTCGCAGGCCCTCGCCGAATCAGAACGGCGCCTGCCCGAACTGGTGAGCGGCATCGAAGGTGCCCTGGCGGCTCGCCAACTCGCTCGTCGTCCACTACAACTTCGAATGACGGGATGTCCGAATGGCTGCGCGCGTCCGGCCGTCGCGGAGATCGGTGTCGTTGGTCGGACCAAGTCAACCTACGACGTCTACGTCGGCGGCGGCATTCGAGGCGACCGACTCGCCACACTCTTCCGTGAGAAGGTGAGCCTGGAGGACGTGCCCGAGGTACTCGGCCCGCTCTTTGATCGTTGGGCCGACGAGGCCGAACTCGATGAAGCCTTTGGTGATTTTCTCTCGAGAGTGGGGATCACGTGACCGTCTACTTAGTGGGCGCGGGCCCGGGTGCGGCGGACTTGTTGACGGTGCGCGCGGCGAGACTGCTCGGCGACGCGGACGTCGTGGTGCGCGACCGCCTCGTGGACGAATCGGTGATGGGCTACGTCAATCCCCAGGCGGACGTGATCGACGTCGGTAAGCGGCCCGGCGACTCGTCGAGTCAGGCGTCGATCAACGCGTTACTCGTCGAGCTCGGTGAACGCTTCGACGTCGTCGTTCGCCTGAAGGGTGGCGACCCCTTCGTCTTCGGACGAGGCGGCGAAGAACTCACCGCCCTGCGCGACGCGGGGATCGCGTGCGACGTTGTGCCCGGCCTCTCGTCGGCGTTGGCGGGACCGCTCGCCGCGGGCATTCCCGTGACCCATCGCGGGATCAGTCGCGGCGTGACCATCGTGAGTGCGCGCGGCGCCCACGGCGAGCGCACCAACTTTCGAACGTTGGCGAACGCGGAACTGTCGCTCGTAATTCTGATGGGCGTCGAGCATCGCGGCGACATCGCTCGTCAACTCATCGAAGGTGGACTGGACCCCGCTACAGCGGTGGCGGTGGTGGAACAAGCGTGGACGAATCAACAACGCACGACGCGCGGCACCTTGGCCGGACTCGGTCCCATGGATGTTCGCCCTCCGGCGATCATCGTCGTGGGCGGCGTCGCGGCTTTGGACCTTCGATCAGCGGGGATCCTCGACGTCGCCGTCCTTTGATGTTGCCGCTCGCCTTTAAGTTCGACGACGCGCCGGTGCTGGTCATTGGCGCGGGGAAGGTCGGCTGTTTCAAGGCCCGTCAGCTCCTCGACGCCGGCGCCCAGGTCACCATCATCAGCGACTCGGTGCTCGCGACGCTGCCCGAGGGTGTCGCGCGCTTCGAGCAGCGTCGCTATCGAGCGGGCGACCTAGAAGGTTTCTGGCTCGTGGTCGCGGCCACCGGCGATCCGGCGGTCAACGACGAGATAGTCCGAGAGGCTCGAGAGCGCACGATCTGGCTCAACGTTGTCGATGACCCCGAGCGCTCGAGTTTCTACTTCATGGCGCTGCACCGCCAAGGTGACGTGACCGTTGCGGTGACGACCGAGGGCGCGGCCCCGGCGCTCGCACAGGCCATTCGCACCATGGCCGCCGAGCGACTGCCGGACAACCTGGGCGAGGTCGCCGCGACGCTACGGGCCGAGCGACACGCGATGCACGACGACGGAGCGAGTACCGAGAACGTCGACTGGCGCCCGCGCATTCGTGAACTCCTTGGCACTGACGACGCCGGATAACCGCGTCGTCAGTCGCGCAGAGGCCGTAACAACGGGGCGAAGACCGCGAGCTCCGCTAAGAGTTTCGTGGCGGAGTCCACGAGAATCTCGTTGCCGGCGAAGACGCCATCTTTTACCGGTGTCGTGGCGAGGGGGATCGAGACGTCGCCGCACAACGTCACCTTGAGGGCCGCCATGGTTGGCTTTAGGATCTGCGCCGCCCGAAGCCCCATTGACGCTCCGCCGTAACAGACGATGCCGTAGGGCTTGTACTGCCACTCGAAGTGCAGGTAGTCAATCGCGTTCTTGGTGGCCGCGTTCATGCCGTGGTTGTACTCGGGGATGACGAAGACGTAGGCGTCGGCGCGGTCGATCGTCTCGGACCAGGCCTTGGTGTGAGTGTGCACGTACTCGCGCCGGATCGGGTGATTCGGTTCGTCGTACATCGGCAGATTCACCTCTTTGAGGTCGATGAGTTCGACGTCGAAGTCGCCGCTCGCGACCGCGAGATCGTAGAACCACTGCGCGACCGCGATGCCGGCGCGGCCGGGTCGGGTGCTACCGACGATGACGTGGAGTACGGGTTTTGACATAGGACTGAAGAGCCAGCCTAGTGACGACGTCGTTGTGTTCGTGTCGTGATGATGTTGACATCACGTTGTGACGTGCACATCAATTCCGCTACTGCACTGAATTTTTTTCGTCGCGAGCGCGCGCTTCTTTGAGTACCGAATGTTGAATATTGGGAGTGTGTTGAGAATTGCCCTGCCTAAAATAATCGAGTGACGAAACAGAGCCGATCCGTTCCCGTGATGCAAGCCGTCCTCGACGCCGTTGCGGAGCGCCTGATGACGGGGGATGAACTCCACATTCGTATACCGGAGATATGCGAAGCGACCGGCGTCAACTACGGGTCGGTGTACCACCACTTTGGTTCGCGCGAAGGCGTGATCGACGCGGCCTACGACATGATCTTTTCTCGCTTCGTCGAAGAGGACCTCGCCGTGTTTCGAGGCGTCATCGATATGGTCGACACGCTCGAGGAGTACATCGTGGCGATGCAGCCGGTCGTGACGACACTCTCGTCGGGGGAGGAGCGACGTCAACGTCGCGCGATGCGCATTCGCATCGTCGCCGCGGCGTCGACGCGACCGAAACTCAAAGAGCTCATCGGTCACACCCAGGCCCGCCTCACTTCGGATCTGCAAACGTTGGTCGAGTTCGCCCAACAGCGGGAGTGGCTGCGTGACGACATACCCGCCGACGCGTTGGCCGTGTTGCTCCAGATACTCGTCTTTGGACGCTCGCTCGATGACATCTCGGCCGAGCCCGTTGACGAGAAGGTCTGGGAGTCGGCCACCGGCGTGCTCTTCGTGGAGCTCCTCAAGCGCTGACAACGAAGCGGCCGGTGTGCTCAACTACTTCTGTGAGATGGTTGAAGATCGCCGCAGGATTACTGCTCGTGGTCGCCCTGGGTTTCGCCGCGGCGCACGCGTCGTGTCGCGGGCGCACCTTTCCCGCCTCGCTGCCGTGTAATGCGAGTGCGCTGTCCGCGCCCTATCACGGACCGCTCAAAGTGGTGAGCGTGGCGAGCTTCGGCTGCGAGGGTGGCTTCGCGTACCTGTGGGCGACCGTCGGCAAGGGCGAAGAGGAGATTGGCGTGACCGAGGTGCTCGCCTACGACGAGTCCAGTGGTGTCTGGGTGAACGCGTCGAGGGCCACCTACTGCGTGCAGCATCGCTTGCCCGCCTACGTGCGGTTCTGGGGCTGCAACTCGAACTGACGCGCGCGCTTCGTTGACCGAGGTCACCTACGCTCATCTCGTGCGCGCTCGAGGGATCATGACGTTGGCGCGGGCCTCCGCGCAGGACCTCTTTGACCAGAAAACGGCCTTCGGTCGACTGGCGCTGGTCCACGTCATCATGATGGCGGGGGACACCCTCGTCACGGTGTCGCTGGCCGGTTCACTGTTCTTCTCGGTCTCACCGACCGAGGCCAAGGGCAAGGTCTTGCTCTACTTGCTTTTGACCATCGCGCCCTTCGCGGTCGTCTCGCCGGTGCTCGGACCCCTCATCGACCGCTCGGCCAATGGTCGCCGCATCCTCGTGGCGATCTCGGCCGGGGTGCGCGCGCTGTTGTGCTGGTTGATGGCGGAACACCTCAACTCACTCTGGCTCTTTCCGCTGGCGTTCTTGTTGCTGGTCTCTTCCAAGCTCTACGTCGTCACCCGCGGCGCTTTGGTGCCCGAGATGGCGCGAACTGACCAGTTCCGCGAGCACGCCGAACACGTGGGTGACGCGGGCTGGCCCAATGAATTGGCCGGCGAGGAGAAGGGTTTCGCGGGCTTTAATGCGCAGTTGACCTTGCTCGGCACGCTGGTCGGGCTGGTCGCGGGGTCGATCGGCGCGGGGATCCTCAAGGGGATCGGAGCGCCGAGCGTGCTCTACGTCGCAGCCTTCGTCTACGTGGGCGCGACGGTCGCGAGTGCGCGGCTCCAGCGCCCCAACAAAGTCGTGCGTGACCAAGTGGCCGGACTGACCCAAAGTGAGCGAGACCTCAATGCGCTTAATCCCCTCGGCGACATCGAAGTCGCGTGGGGCCTCGGGGCGGCGGCCATCATGCGCTTCGCGGCAGGATTCGCGACGTTCCTCTTGGCCTTCGGTCTTCGACGCGAGTCGGCGGGGCTCGGGTGGTACGCCGTGGCGCTCACGTTGAGCGCCGGCGGGTCTCTGCTCGGCCTCGCTTTCGTGACGCGGGTGCGCAACAAACTGAAAGAGTCGACGCTCTTAACGATCGCGCTCTTCATCACCGGCGCGGGTTCCGCGCTCGCGTCCCTTCGGCCGATCTTGGCGGTGCAGGTGCTCCTCGCGGGCTGGATAGGACTGAGTGGCGCCATCGCGCAACCAAGCTTTGACGCGATCACCCAACGAAACGTGGCGCCGGGCGCCCAGGGTCGCACCTTCGCGCGCTTCGCGGTTCGCCAACAGCTCCTCTGGGTGGTGGGCGCGCTACTGCCGGTCGCGATCGTGATGAGTTTTTCGGTAGGGGACCGGTTGCTCGCGGTGCTCATGATCACCGCGAGCCTCGTCTATCCCACCGGTCGTCACAACGCCCGTCGCTAAGTCGGCGCGCCAAGAGGCGTGTGGTGTACTTGGTCATGGCGATGACCCCTAAATCGGAGTATTCGGCGAGTGAACTTGCGGCGTTGCCGCACGTGGTGGTGGTCGGCGGGGGTTTCGCGGGCGTGTCGGCCGTGCGCAAACTCGCGAATCGTCCGGTTCGCGTCACGCTCATCGACCGTCATAACTTCCACGCCTTCTTACCGTTGCTCTACCAAGTAGCGACCGCCGGACTCGAACCGGCCGACGTCGCCTATCCCTTGCGCACGATCTTCGGCCACGCGAAGAACGTCCGGGTTCGTCACGCCCGCGCGAGCGCCGTCGACCAGGCGCGCAACGTCGTCGTCCTCCAAGACGGCAGCGAGATCGGCTACGACCACCTCGTCGTCGCCACCGGCGCGGTCGCCTCCTACTTCGACATCCCTGGGGCCAAGACCTACGCCATGCCGCTCTACACCTTGGCGAACGCGCGTCGACTGCGCAATCGTCTACTGCGTTCGCTCGAGGACGCCGACGTCGCGGCCGAGAGTGGCCCGGTCTCACTCACCTTCGTGGTGGTCGGCGGAGGTCCCACGGGCGTAGAAACCGCCGGGGCGCTCTCGGAGTTGATCGAAATCGCGGTTCGCCGAGACGGACTTCGCCTCGATCATGAGAAGGTTCGCATTCGATTAGTCGACGTGGCACCGCGACTCCTGACGGCGTTCCCCGAGAGCGCGAGCACCTACGCGATCAAAGAACTGCAATCGATGGGCGTGGACGTCGAACTCGGTCGCTCGGTCGTCGAAGTCGAACAGTACGGCATCCGCTTCTCCGACGGTGAGCACCTGGACGCCGCCGCCGTGATCTGGGCGGCCGGCGTGACCGTCTCGGGAACCCTGGCCAGTCACCTGGCGACGAAGGCTGGACCGAGTGGTCGGGCGCTCGTGGCGGCTGACCTACGAGTCGACGGCAGCGAGAACGTCTGGAGCATTGGCGACGCCGCAGCGATCGCCGATCCGAGGGCCGCGTTCTACCCGCAGTTAGCCCCCGTCGCGATCCAGTCGGGACAGCACTGCGCGAAGCAGATCCTTAGGGTGTTGAACGGTGAGGCGACCGAGGAGTTCCGTTACCACGACAAGGGCATCATGGCGACCATTGGTCGGCGCGCGGCGGTGGCGAAGTTGCCCCACGGCGGGGTGATCAAGGGCACGATTGGTTGGCTGGCCTGGTTGGGACTGCACCTGTGGTACCTGGTCGGGTTTCGTAACCGCTTGCGGGTGCTCATCAACTGGACGTGGCGCTACTTCGACTGGCCCTCGGGTCCGCGCCTCATCGTCGCCGACGCTGAGACGGCGCCCTAACGCGCCGCGCCGTGGGCCGCGACACAGAAATGGATCGACGCGAGTTGTTGCGCCGCGGCGCCCAACTCGGCGCGCTGGTCACCTCGGCGGTCGCGACGTCTGGTTCGCTGCTTGCGAACGGCGCCGGGGCGACGGCGAGTCGTGCGGTGAGGGCCAAGGACTGGTCCTCGCTCGCGGCGCAGCTCTCGGGCTCGCTGGTGCTGCCGGCCGACCCCGCCTACGGCCCGGACCGTCTGCTCTACAACGCGAAGTTCGTCGGACTGCACCCCGCGGCGCTCGCCTACTGCGCCAGCGGCGAGGACGTGGCGCGCTGCGTCGCGTTCGCGACCGACCACGACGTCGAGGTCGTCGCGCGATCGGGCGGTCACAGCTACGGCGGCTACTCGAGTTGCACCGGTCTGGTCATCGACGTCAGTCGTCTCGCGGCGATCAGCGTCGACCCCGTGCGCAATACCGCCGTGGTGGGCGCGGGCGCGCGCTTGATCGACGTCTACAACGTGCTGGGCGAACACGACCGACTCCTGCCGGCCGGCTCGTGTCCGAGCGTCGGGGTCGCCGGGCTCACCCTGGGCGGGGGCATCGGCGTCTTCGCTCGTCGCTACGGGATGACCTCGGACAACGTGCGTGCCGTCAGTCTCGTCACCGCGGACGCGCGCCACGTGACCGCCAACGAACACGACTTCACCGAGTTGCTCTGGGCGAGTCGCGGCGGCGGGGGCGGGAACTTCGGGGTCGCGACCGAATTCACCTTCGACGTCCACCCCATGCCCGAGGTGACGCTCTTCACGTTGCAGTACCCCTGGGAGGCCGCTTCGACGATGCTCGAGGCGTGGCAGGCGTGGACCGCGAGCGCACCGGACGAATTGTGGTCGAACTGTGAACTCGCCTCCCAGGGCGACTACGGCTACCTGGCCCAGATCGCCGGGGTGTTCTGCGGTTCACCGAGCGCCCTCGCGAGCGCGCTCGCACCACTGCAGCGCGCGATCGCCACGTCACCGACCTACCGCTTCGTGGGTGGGGAGTCCTACATCAGGGCCATGATGATCGAGGCGGGCTGTTCCGGTCTCTCGGTGGCGGCCTGTCATCTGCCCTCGTCGAACCCTGCGGGCCGTCTCTCCAGGTCGGCGTATTCGGCCAAGTCCTCCTACGTCAATGCCCCGATGGACCACGCGGGCGTTGTCGCGATGATCGACGCCGTCGAACGTCTGAAGTCCGACGCGCCAACCCTCGGTGGCGCACTCGCCTTTGACGCCTACGGCGGGGTGATCAATCGAGTGGCGAGTGACGCGACGGCCTTCGTGCATCGCGACAAGTTGGCCTGCATCCAGGCGACGTATTCATGGAGCGCCTACACCTCGGCAGCGGAGCTCAACGGTGGGGCCGCGTGGCTGGCGTGGCTCGGCGACGAGGTCTTCGACCCCGCGACCGGCGCCTATCAGAACTACATCGACCCGGCGCTCGCCGACTGGCGTCGCGCGTACTACGGAACGAACTTAGAGCGACTCGTGAAGGTGAAGCGCGACTACGACCCCGAGAACCGGTTCTCCTTCGCCCAGTCCATACCGCTCACGCTCTAGCGCGCTTCGACGCCGCCAGCCAACGTTGTCTATGTCGCTAGGCGAGCCGCGCCTCTAAGTCGGTGACGAAGTCGCGCAACTGCTCGGGCAGTCGCTCGTTGAACTTGGCGTAGTGCTCCTTGATGCGCGGGATCTCCTCGCGCCACTCGTCCTCATCGACGTTGAGGAGCTCTTCCATGTCGGCACGACTGACGTTGAGGCCCTCGACGTTGATCGCCTCGACGGTCGGCACGTAGCCAATGACCGTCTCGGTCGCCTCGCCCTGGCCGGCCGTGCGCTCAAAGACCCACTCGAGGACGCGCGAGTTCTCGCCGAACCCCGGCCAGAGCCAGCGACCGTCCTCGCTCTTGCGAAACCAGTTCACGTAGAAGATCTTCGGCAACTTCGCCTCGTCGAAGCGCTCGGAGAAGGTCAGCCAGTGACCGAAGTAGTCGGCCATGTTGTACCCGCAAAAGGGCAACATCGCGAAGGGGTCGCGACGCAGGTTCCCGACGGCGCCCGTCGCCGCGGCGGTGGTCTCACTGGCCATGATCGACCCCAAGAACACGCCGTGGTTCCAGTCGCGCGACTGGAACACCAGGGGGATCACGCTGGCGCGCCGACCGCCGAAGAGGATGGCGTCGATGGGCACGCCCGCAGGGTCCTCCCACTCGGGGGCGATGGCGGGGTCTTGCTCGGCGGGCGCGGTGAAGCGCGAGTTCGGGTGCGCCGCGGGGGTGCCGAGTTCCTTGCTCCAGGCCTGGCCCTTCCAGTCGGTGAGGCCCTCGGGCGCCTCGCCCATGCCCTCCCACCAGATGTCGCCGTCTTTGGTGAGGGCGGTGTTGGTGAAGATCGTGTTCGCCGCGATTGAGTACATGGCGTTGGGGTTGGTGTCCATGTTGGTGCCCGGCGCGACGCCGAAGAAGCCCGCCTCGGGGTTGATCGCGTAGAGGCGACCGTCGGGCCCGGGCTTCATCCAACAGATGTCGTCACCGACCGTCTCGACCTTCCAGCCCGGCAACGTCGGCACCAACATCGCGAGGTTCGTCTTCCCGCACGCGCTCGGGAAGGCGCCGGTGACGTAGCGCGACTCACCCGCGGGGTTGGTGAGCTTCAAGATCAACATGTGTTCGGCCAGCCAACCCGCGTCGCGGGCCAGCACCGAGGCGATGCGCAGGGCGAAGCACTTCTTGCCGAGCAACGCGTTGCCGCCGTAGCCCGAGCCGAAGGAGATGATCTCACTCGTCTCGGGGAAGTGGACGATGTACTTGTTGTCCTCGTCACACGGCCACGCAACGTCCGCCTGACCCTCGGCCAAGGGCATGCCCACCGAGTGCAGGCACGGCACGAACTCGCCGGTCTCACCCAGCACCTCGAGCGCGCCCTGGCCCATGCGGGTCATGATGCGCATCGAGACCGCCACGTAGGGCGAGTCGGTGATCTCGACGCCGATGTGTGAGATCCGTGATCCGAGGGGTCCCATGGAAAAGGGCACCACGTACATCGTGCGGCCCTTCATCGAACCGGTGAAGAGCGTGTTGAGCGTCTCGCGCATCTCGGCGGGCTCACGCCAGTTGTTCGTCGGCCCGGCGTCGATCTCTTTGGCCGAGCAGATGAAGGTGCGGTCCTCGACGCGCGCCACGTCGCCCGGGTCCGAGGCGGCGTAGTAGCTGTTCGGGCGTTTGGCCTCGGAGAGCTTGGTGAAGGTGCCGTTGTCGACGAGCAGTTGACAGAGCTCGTCGTACTCCTCGGCCGATCCGTCACACCAGTGGATACGATCAGGGGTTGTGAGCAGGGCCACTTCCTCGACCCATTCGATCAACTGCTTATTGGCGGTTGGGTACGTCACGTCGTCCTCGTTTAGTCGTCATTACGTCGCCTCGTACGACGTAATACTTGAACCACTGTCATGAGCGCACCGACTGACCCAACCAGAGAACGAAGCCAGCGAGAAGATGACGTACTGGAGCGTATAGCCAAAATCGTCACCCCAGAGCGCACCCCCGCCGGAGAGACGCACGTCGGCGACGACGCGGCGGTGCTCCTGCCCTTCGTGGGTCAGGCGATCATCAGCACCGACGTGGCGGTGCTCGGGGTCCATTTGGACGCGACGCTCTTTCCCCTGGAAGACCTCGGCTACAAGGCCGTGATGGCCGCGCTGTCGGATTTGGCGGCCATGGGCGCGCGCCCGCGGGGGCTCGTCGTCGCGGTCAGCGCCCCGCCGGGCACGGACTTAGAGGCCCTGCACCGCGGGGTCGCCGACGCGGCGGCCTTGGCCAGCACGCCGGTCGTCGGGGGCGACCTCTCGCGCGGCGGCGACGTGACGGTGGCGGTGACCGTCTTTGGGGAGTGTCCCGGGCGTGGGGCCGTGCTGCGCAGTGGCGCCCAACCGGGCGACGAGATCCTGGTCACTGCGCCGCTGGGTCGCGCGGCGGCGGGGCTGCGTCGGCGACGCGCGGGCGCGGAACTCACCGATGAACTGGTCGTCGCGCACCGTCGTCCCTGGCCGCGGCTGCGTGAGGGCACGGCCGCTCGCGGCGCGCACGTGCACGCGATGATGGACCTGAGTGACGGGATCGGACTCGACCTGCACCGGATGGCCGACGCCTCTGACGTCGGCTTCGCGTTGACGTCGCTCCCGGTGGCGAACGGCGCGACGTTGGACGAGGCGATCAGTGGGGGCGAGGACTACGAGTTAGTGATCGCGACCAATGACCCCGGGCGACTGCGGATGTTGTACCTCGACCGCGGACTCGAGGCGCCGATCACCCTTGGCTGGGTGGTGGAGGATCCTGCGGTACGCACGCTTGGAGGCGAGCCGCTCGAGCGAAGAGGCTTCGAGCACGACCTCTAGGTCGCTAGGCGGAAAAGCTCGAGCGAGCCGGCTTGGTGACTTTGCCCGAGCGCAGGCAACCCGTGCAGACGTTCAGTCGCTTCGGGGTGCCATTCACCAGTGCGCGCACGCGCTGGATGTTCGGGTTCCAACGACGCTTGGTGCGTCGGTGCGAGTGCGAGACGTTCATGCCGAAAGACGGCTTCTTACCGCAAAGTTCGCAGACTGAGGCCATGATGAACATTCTCCTTGCGCCCGTGAAGACCGGGCTGGGACGGGGTGAAATAGAACTCCCACTGTAGCATCGCTAGCGATGAGCACTCCCACGACGCTGTCGGCTCGCGATCTGCGTCAGGTGATCGCCACCTACGGCGACCTGCTGCGTAGCCACCGCGAGGTCATCAACCGCCTCAACGTCTACCCGGTACCCGACGGCGATACCGGGACCAATATGGCCCTCACGATCGAATCGGTGGCCACTGCGCTGGACGCGCTGGAGGCGACCGCGCCTCTCGGCGAGGTCGCCAAGACCATCGCGCGAGGTTCCCTGATGGGCGCCCGAGGGAACTCTGGCGTCATTCTTTCCCAACTGCTGCGCGGACTCGTGGCGGAGTTCCCGAGCGACGGCGAGGTGAGCGCCGCCGCGCTCTCCGTAGGGCTCTTGCACGCTGACGATCTGGCGCGCCAGGCCGTGTTGCGGCCCGTCGAAGGGACGATCCTGTCGGTGGCGCGCGGGGGCGCCGAGGGCGCGCGCGACCACCAGTCGACGTTGCTGGATCTCGTGCGCGGGGCGCGTGACGCGTCCAAGGTCGCGCTCGCGAAGACCCCGGACCAGCTGGAGGTCTTAAAGCGCGCCGGAGTCGTGGACTCGGGGGGCACTGGCCTCGTGCTCTTCTTTGACGCGCTCTGCTTCGTGGTCGGTGGCGACGTGCTGCCGATCGCGCCGGACCTCGACACCGTTGAGGTGCACGTTCACGAAGAGCCCCACGACGCCTCGGCGCTCGCGGAGCTGCGCTATGAGGTGATGTACCTCCTCGACGCCGACGACACCAAGATGCACGCCTTTCGAGAGGTCTGGGCGGGCTTGGGCGATTCGATCGTAATCGTGGGCGGCGAGGGCATCTACAACTGTCACATCCACACCAACGAGATCGGTCCTGCGATCGAGGCGTCATTCGACGCCGGGCGCCCGCGCGAGATCCGCATCACCGACCTCAGTGAACAGGTCGTCGAGGAGCGCTGGGTGCGCGAGGCGACGCTGCAGGCCGGTGACGTTGAAGACCCGCCGCCCGCCACGGCGGTCGTGGCGGTGGTGGTGGGCGAGGGAATCGGGCGCATCTTTCACTCCCTCGGCGTGCGCCAGTTAGTACTCGGGGGTCAGTCGATGAACCCGTCGACGAAAGAACTCGTCGAGGCCGTGGAACTCACTGGTTCGAGCCACGTGGTGATACTGCCCAACAACAAGAACATCCAACCCGTCGCCGAGCAAGTCGTCGGGCTGGTCAGTCAATCGGTGGCGGTGGTGGCGACGACCTCGATCGTCGAGGGCTTCGCCGCGCTCTTGGCCTACGACCCGGACGCAACGCTCGAGGCGAACGCGGCGGCCATGACGGCATCGGCGTGCAACGTCGTCGCGGGCGAGATCACCCAAGCGGTGCGCGACACCACGACTGACGCGGGCGAGGTGAAAGAGGGCGACTGGATCGGTCTCGGTGCCGCGGGAGTGCTCTCGGTTGCGGGCTCTATAGCGGCAGCGAGTAATCAGTTACTCGAGCGCCTCGTGCGTCCCGAGCACGAGCTGCTCACCATCATCGAGGGTGACGGTTCCTCGCCGGCTAACACCCGTCGCGTCACCGAGTTCCTCGCTGAGGAGCACCCCCAGATCAGCGTCGAGGTCCACTACGGCGGCCAACCCCTCTACCCCTACTACTTCGGCCTCGAGTGAGTGACGCGCCGTTGCGGCGGCTGCGCCAGCTCGGCGAGGTGCCCGTCGGACAGTTGCGCAACGTGGGGGAGAAACGCATCGACGCACTCAACTCCCTCGGGATCGAGAGCGTCTTTGACCTCCTCACCCTCTATCCGCGTCGCTACATCGACCGGACCAAGCAGGTGGACCTCAGTGATCTCACCGTGGGCGACGAGGCGGCCGTCTTCGGCGAGATCGACGTGATCACCAGTCGACGCACCCGTCAGGGCAAGGTGATGGTTGAAGCGACGGTGCGCGACGGTGACGAGTCGATCAAGGTGGTCTTTTTCAATCAGGCCTGGCGCGAACGACAACTGAGCAAAGGCGTCCAAGCGTTGTTCTTCGGCAAGGTCGGCGACTATCGAGGCCAGCGTCAGATGACCAATCCGGTCGTCGACGTCATCGTCGGCATCACCGGCGACGAACGAGATCCCTCGCGGGTCGGGCGCGTGGTGGCCATCTACCCCGCGTCGGGCAAAGCGGGCCTCACCAGTTGGGAGATGGGCGGCTTCGTTGAGGAGTCACTGCGCCGCGCGGGAGCGTTTTTCGACCCCCTCGACGAGGCCGCGCGCGCGCCCCTCGAACTGGTCGAGCGCACGGCCGCCTTTTGGGGCATCCACCTCCCCGAGGACCTCGCTCAGGTTTCACCCGCGCGTCGTCGTCTGGCCTTCGACGAGTTCTTCCGCCTACAACTCGTGCTCGCGCTGCGTCGAGCTCGCCTCGAGGCGTCAGCCGCGGGCATTCGCCACCCCTTCGACCCGAACGACCTCGAGGTGACGCCCGGTCAACTCCTCGCCGGCGACGCGTCGCTCGTTCGCCGATTCATCGCGGGACACCGATTCAGCCTCACCAGCGCCCAGCGACGGGTCCTCGGCGACGTGTCCTACGACATGTCCGGTCCCTTGCCGATGCACCGTCTCCTCCAAGGTGACGTCGGCTCGGGCAAGACCGTCGTGGCCCTGTGCGCGATGCTTGCGGCGCGCGACGGGGGCCGACAGAGCGTCCTCATGGCGCCGACCGAAGTGCTCGCCGAACAGCACCTCGCTTCCTTGCGCGACGACCTGGCGGGGCTGAGCGTGCTCGACGAGACGGTGCTCGGGGGTGAACGACCGCTCTCGGTGCAACTACTCACGGGTCGGGTTCGTGCGAAGGACCGTCAGGCGGTACTCGAGGGACTGCGGCTCGGCTCGGTCGACATCGTGGTGGGCACGCACGCGCTCTTGAGTGACGACGTGCGCTTTCGCGCGTTGGGACTCATCGTGATCGACGAACAGCACCGCTTTGGTGTCGAGCAGCGCGCGGTGCTGCGCGACGAAGGTCGAGAGCGATCGGATGAGGGTGCCGACCCGGATCTGCTGGTGATGACCGCGACGCCGATTCCGCGCACCGCGGCGATGGTGCTCTTTGGTGACCTCGACGTCTCGGTGCTCGATGAGTTGCCCGCCGGTCGCCGAGCGATCGAGACGATCTGGGCCCAGGGGCCCCTCGACGTCGCCGCGTGCTGGGAACGGGTTCGTAGCGAAGTCGCCGCGGGCCGGCGTGCCTACGTCATCTGTCCCTTGGTCGATGGCTCCGAGCGCATCGAAGCGACCAGCGCGGTCGAAGAACGGACGCGACTGGCGACGAATGAACTGCGGGGTCTCGCCGTTGGTCTGTTGCACGGACAGATGAAGGGGAGTGAGAAGGACGAGGTGATGAACCAATTTCGCTCCGGCGAACTCGACGTCTTGGTGGCGACCGTCGTCATCGAGGTCGGGGTCGACGTGCCCGAGGCGACCGTGATCGTGATCGAAGACGCGTGGCGTTTCGGGCTCGCGCAACTCCACCAACTTCGTGGACGCGTCGGGCGCTCGGACCTGCAGAGTTACTGCTACCTCCTCGGCGAGCCCCCGAGCGACGAGGGGGTCGCACGATTAGAGGCGCTGGTCGCCACCAACGACGGGTTCGAACTCGCCGAGGTGGACCTCGAGATGCGCGGGGAGGGGACGCTGCTGGGCGCACGCCAAAAAGGCCGCAGTGACCTACGACTGGCCAAGTTGCGCCAGGACGAGGACCTCCTCGTGGGTGCCCAGCGCCTGGCCGCCTCGATGGTGCAAGAGGACGGCCCCGCGCTGGCGGCCATGATCGACGAGCTACGCCTCTTTGTTGACGACGATGAGGCCACCTATCTCTTTAAGAGTTAGTTCTAGGGCATACCCTTAGGTGGTGCGAGTTATTGGTGGTGTGGCCCGCGGGCGTCGGCTCAAGGCGAAACTGCCCTCCAGCGTGCGCCCGACCACCGATTACGCTCGCGAAGCGATCTTCTCGATGCTCGAGAGCCGCGGGGGGCTGCGTGATCTCGTCGTCGCCGATCTCTTCAGTGGCTCGGGCGCGATGGGCATCGAGGCGCTCTCGCGCGGGGCGAAGAAGGTCTACTTCGTCGACGCCGACCCCGCGTGTTTGGCCGCGGCGAAGGCGAACCTGGAGCCCCTGGGCCTCGCCGGTGAGGCGTACTTCGTGCGCGCCACCTTGCCGCTGTGGTCGCCGCCGCGCGACCTCGACCTGGTGCTGGCCGACCCGCCCTACGGGCCACTCGATCTCGCGAGCGTGCTCGTCGACGTCGACGCCGAACGCGTCATCGTCGAAAACGACCGTCACATGGACGCGCCCGACGGCTGGTCGGTGACCAAAACCAAGCGCTACGGCACTACGCTCGTAACGATGTTGGAACGCGACAGAGGGGACGTGGCGTGACGGTTGGTCTGATTCCCGGTTCCTTCGACCCGTTTCACAACGGGCACCTCGAGATCGTCGAGCGCGCCGCCCAGATCTTCGACGAGATCGTGGTCGCCGCCATCCGTAACCCCCAGAAGTCCGAGGCCCTCTTCGACCTCGACGAGCGCCGCGACATGATCGCCGAGTCGCTCTCGCACCTCGAGAACATCCGCATCGTCTCGATCGCGGGACTGTTGGTAAACGTGGCGCGCGACGTGAACGCGACCGCGATCGTCAAGGGGTTGAGGGCCATCTCGGACTTCGAGAGCGAGATGCAGATGGCCCAGATGAACCGTTCGCTCTCGGGCGTGGAAACGTTGTTCCTGCCCTCGAGTTCGCACTACTCCTTCATCGCCAGTCGGCTCCTGCGCGAAGTGGCACGCTACGGCGGGGACGTGACGGCCTTCGTGCCGGGACCGGTCGCCAAACGCCTCTACGACAAGTTCCCCGAGGGGACCTCGTGACGTCCTTTGACGGCTACGACGCCGAGACCGCCTTCGAGGAAAGTGCGCGCCACCTGCGACGCGACATCGAGGCCGACCTGCGCGACCTCATCGAGATCGTCGCCAACGCCAAGCAGATGCCGCTGTCGAACTCCGCGCTGATCTCGCGTGACGAGGTGATGGGACTCTTAGAACAGGCCCTGCACAGCTTGCCCGACGAGATCCGCGAAGCCCGCTGGGCGCTGCGCGACCGCGAAGAACTCATGGCGGCCGAGATGCAAAAGGCCCAACAACTCATGGACCAGGTGCGCGCCGAGGCCGCGCGGATGGTGGATAAGACCGAGATCGTGCGCCAGTCGCGACTGCGCTCGGAACAGATCGTCGCCAACGCGCACGCCCAGGCGCGTCAGATGATCAACGAGTCCGAGGACTTCATCGACGGGAAGTTAGGGGGCTTCGAGATCGTCCTGGAGCGCCTCTTAAAGACCGCGCACTCCGGTCGCGAACGACTCTCCGCCCAGGGACTGCCGAGCTCGATGCTCAGTGAGGCCCCGGGGAGCGAGGAGTTCCTTTCCCCGGCCGCGAGCGCGGGTGACGACACCGAGCCGGAACGTTTCGAGGGGTCCTTCTTCGATCAGGACTCCCTCTAAGCGCCGTGTCCTCGCCGTACCTCGTCCCCGTCGCTCGGCTGCTGCGCGACGCGCCGTCCTCTTTCGAGGTCGAGTTCGACGCGCCCTTTGACGAACCACACGAGTTCGCGCCGCGCGGACCGGTCGAGACGGACGTCTTTCCCGAATCACTGGTGCACGTCAAGGTACGCGTCGAGAGTTTCAGCGGCGGTATGCGCGCCCGGGGCCGCGTCGAGGCCCCCTGGCACGGGGTCTGTCGGCGCTGTTCCGCCCCGGTGCTCGGGCGTAGCGACGTAGCGGTCAACGAGCGCTTCGTCGACGAACGCGCCGTCGACGACGAGGAGAGTTACCTCATCGAGCACGGCTTCATCGACCTGGCGCCCTTGGCGCACGACGCGATCCTCCTGGACTTGCCGCTAGCGCCGCTCTGTCGGCCCGATTGCCAGGGGCTCTGTCCCTACTGCGGCGGGGACCTCAACGACGTGGCCTGTGACTGCCAGGCACCGCTCGACTCACGCTGGGCTACACTGGACGGACTCCAATTTGCGGACCCGGAGTCCTCGGGGTCCACTGACGCGTAACGGGTTCGCCCGCTGAAAGAGAAGATCGATGGCCGTTCCCAAGCGCAAGACCAGCAAAGCCAAGACCCGCAGCCGTCGCGCGGCGAACTGGCGCTTAGAGCGCCCCGCGCGCAGCGTCTGCCCCCAGTGCGCGACCTCGAAGTTGCCCCACGTGGTGTGCCCGAACTGCGGGTGGTACAAGGGTCGCGTCGCGGTTGAGGTCAACTGAGTTGACCCGCCCCATCGCCCTGGACGCGATGGGTGGTGACTTCGCACCCACAGAAGTGATTCTTGGGGCCCGTCGCGCCGTCGACGAGTTCGGCCTCAACGTCATCCTGGTCGGGGTACCGGAACTACTCGGTGACCCGTTGGGCTTAGAAGTCGTCGCCTGCAGCGAGGTGATCGCCATGGACGACGACCCCGCCGCCAGCGTGCGGAAGAAGAAGGACTCCTCCCTGGTGCGCGCCGCGGAACTCGTTCGCGACGGCAGGGCTTGCGCGATGGTCTCGGCCGGCAACACCGGTGCGGCCATGGCCTCGGCGCTGTTGCGCATGGGCCGACTACCCGGTGTGGTGCGACCCTGCATCGCGACGCCGATCCCCAATCCCGGTCGTACGCCGATGGTCCTGGTGGACGCGGGCGCGAACGCGGAGTGCACCTCAGAGATGCTGGTTCAGTTCGCCCAAATGGCCTCGACGTTCGTCGAGGCGCACTACCACGTCGAACGCCCGAGCGTCGGGCTGCTCTCGATCGGCGAGGAGTCCTCTAAGGGCACGCCGCTCGTCAAAGAGACGCACCAGCTGCTGCGCGAGATGTCCACGCTGAACTTTCAGGGCAACGTCGAGGGCCGCGACCTCATCCCCTCGCCGGTCGACGTGGTCGTCACCGACGGCTTCACCGGGAACGTCGCCCTCAAGACGCTCGAGGGTGCGTTGAAGTTCGTCTTTTCCACGATGCTCTCGGCGATCGACACCAATGACGCCACCCGCGCGGCCGGCGACGTGCTCTTAGAACACCTCCTGCCCGTCGCGACGCGACTGCGTCCCGAGAGCCAGGGCGGGGCGTTGCTCCTCGGGGTGGACGGGATCTGTGTGATCAGCCACGGCTCGTCGAACGCCACGGCGATCATGAACGCCCTGCGGGTCGCCGACGAGATGGACCGCGACGAGGTGGTGGGCAAAGTTCGCGCCACGATTCGTCCTGATCAAGCCGCCTAACGAGGCACTCCAGGCGGCCCGCTCAGTAGGCTTGGTCCACACGTTTCAAAGGAGGCGCATGAGCGCTGACACCGCACCGCTGGATCGAGCCGCCATCTTGGTGCTCGTACGTGACCAACTCGCCGAAATCCTCGAAAAGAGCCCCGAGGACATCAACGAAGACGTCTCCTTCGAAGACCTCGGCGCTGACTCGTTGGCCCTGATCGAACTGGTCGAGGCGCTCGAAGAGAGCCTCGCTTCCTACGAGGACGGCTTTCACATCGACGACGAGGACTTAGAGGGTCTCACCTCGGTGCGAGACGCCGTGAACTACGTCGCCGTCAAGCTCCAGGTCGCCTAACGCGTCACGCGGTCCCCATGGCCTCGCCTCTCGACACCGTCGCTGAGCGCGTGGGGCTCGCGCCCGCGAGTCCCTTGCTGGTGACGGCCCTCACGCACTCGAGCTACGCCGCCGAGCACGACGTGGAGTCGAACGAGCGTCTCGAGTTCCTCGGCGACGCCGTCATCGACCTCGCCGTGGCGGACCTCGTCATCACGCGCTTTCCCGACCTCGATGAGGGAACCGGTTCACTGGTGCGCTCGCGGGTGGTCAATGAAGCGTCTCTCGCCAACGTCGCTCGCTCGCTCGGCCTCGGCGATGCGTTACGCGTCGGGCGAGGGGTGCTCAAAGAAAAAGGCGCGCAGCGTCCCTCGCTCTTAGCCGACACCTTCGAAGCCGTTGTGGCGGCGGTCTACTTCGAGCGCGGTTTCGACGTCGCGAAGGACTTCGTGCAGGACTGTTTGGCCGAGGGGGTGGCCGCCGCGTCGAAAGAGCCCGGTGACGTCGATCCCAAGACGCAACTTCGCCAGTGGGCGGAGGCCCGCGGCCTGGGCACCCCCAGCTACGAGGTGCGGGCCTCTGGTCCTAGTCACGACGTCACCTTTTTCGCCACCGTTCGCGTGGGCGAGATCCAAGTCGTCGGTGAGGGAAGTTCGAAAAAGAGTGCCGAAGCCGACGCGGCCGCGCTCGCGTGGCGAGGACAAAACGGTGCCTGAGCTCGCCGAGGTCGAGACGGTGCGCGCGTCACTCGCGCGTGACCTGATTGGAAAACGGGTGAAGACCGTCGCGGTCACCAACGGCCGCGCGGTGCGTCGACACAATTCCGCGAAGGACTTTCGTGCCCTGGTGGAGGGTCATTCCATCAAGTCGATCGCGCGTCTGGGCAAGAACCTGGTGATCGGACTCGACAATCAGACGCACCTGGTGATCCATCTGGGCATGAGCGGGCAGCTGCTGCGCGCTAAAAGCGCGAAGGATCCCAAACCCAAACACACCCACGTGGTCTTCACCTTCGTCCAAGGCGGGGAGCTGCGCTACGTCGACCCGAGGACCTTCGGCGAACTCTACGTCTCGACGGCGCCCCGCGAGGGAGAAGATCCCCCCGAGATCTCGAAGTTCGCGCGACTCTCCATCGGGGGAGACGGTCTGGCGCTGCGCAAAGCGGTGCCCGAGTTGGCGCACTTGGGGCTCGACCCCTTCGAGGACCAGATCGGCTGGGACCGGTTCGCGGCGATCCTGCGCTCGCGTTCAACTCCGTTAAAGGCCGTCCTCACGGACCAGGACATCATCGCCGGGATTGGGAACATCTACGCCGACGAGATCCTCTTCGCGTCGGGCTTGCGCTTTGATCGGCCGGCCGAGTCGCTCTCGACCATCGAGATCCGCCGCCTCCACCGCGCGATCACCGAGGTCTTGACCGAGGCGATCAAGCACGGTGGCTCGACGCTCGACGACGAGCAGTTCGTCGACCCCGACGCCAAGCCCGGCAACTTCCAACAGTTCCACCAGGTCTATAACCGAGAGGGACAGGCCTGCTTTCAGTGTCGCCAGCCGCTGCATCGAGAGAGCGTGCGGGGCCGTTCGACGTACTACTGCGTCAAGTGCCAAGCGTGACCACGAGCGCGTAACGACAATATTGCTAGCGTCGGTGCGTGTTTCTTAAGCGACTGACCATGAAGGGCTTCAAGTCCTTCGCCGACACCACGATTTTGGAGTTCGAACCCGGGGTGACGGCGGTCGTGGGCCCGAACGGTTCTGGTAAATCCAACGTCGTCGACGCGGTGACCTGGGTGCTCGGCGCCCAGAGCACGCGGGCGCTGCGCAGTTCGCGCATGGACGACGTCATCTTCATGGGCACCGCCAATCGCGCCGCGCTCGGGCGCGCGGAAGTGGCCCTGACGCTCGACAACTCCTCGGGCCGTCTGGCCGTGGAGGGCGCGGAAGTCACGATCTCGCGCACACTCTTTCGCAATGGCGACTCCGAATACGCGATCAACGGCACCACCTGTCGGCTCCTCGACGTCCAAGAGCTTCTCGGCGACTCGGGTGTCGGGCGTCAACAGCACATGATCATCGGTCAGGGCCAACTCGACTCCATTCTTTCCTCGAACCCCGAGAATCGTCGTGCGGTGATTGAAGAAGCCGCGGGCGTCTTGAAGCACCGTCGACGCAAGGAGCGTTCCGAGCGTCGACTCGCCACCACGCAAGAGAACCTCGAACGTTTGGGCGATCTGGTGCGCGAAGTGCGCCGCCAGATGCGACCGCTCGAACGCCAAGCCGCCTCGGCGCGGAGCTACTCCGACGTCGAGAGTGAACTACGTGACGCTCGCCACGCCCTCTTCTCGGCTCGCTTGACGAACTTCGAGCAGCGTCGCCGCGAACTCGAGCACGCCCTCGAAGAAGCCTCGGTGCGCGAGCGCGAACTGCGCCACGAGCTGGTGACCCTCGACGCGAAGGCGACCGCCGCGGCCGCCGAGATGGCGTCGCGTCGCGAAGAGACGCTCGCCTCGACGCTCGGCACCCTGCAAGGGCTGGCCGAACGGGCGCGCGGCACGACCTCGGTGATCAAGGAGCGCGAACGGGCCCTGCGCCAGGCGTTGATCGCCTCGGCCGACGAGAACGTCATCGCCACCTTGGAAGCCGACGCCGCCAAACTCCTCCACGACTTAGAAGGTCTCAGTACGGATGAACTCTCGCTCGTTCAGTTACGAGACCAGCTTCGCGAGTCGCGCGGGCAATTCAAAGAGGTCGAGGAGAGTTTTGAGTCGACGTGGGCGAGCTCCTCAAGCGAAAGCGCCGAGGCGGCGCTGCTCGCGACGCGCGAGCGAATCGCGCTCCTCGAACGATCGATTTCCTCACTGCGCGAGAGCGAGCGACGAGCGAGTGAACGACTCGCCGACGCCACCCACCGTCGAGAGATGAACACCTCGGCGACGCAGCGGGCGAAGGCGGACCTCGACACCAACACGGCGTTGGCAGCGACCTCGGCGCGAAACCAACACTCCGCGGACCTCGCCGCCACGGCGGCCAAGGAAGAGCGGCGACTGGCGGATGAGACCCTGCGCGCGGGTGAGGACCTCACTGCGCGCACCCACGCACGCGCCGAGACGTTGGCTCGCGCACTCGACGAACTCTCTGGGGCCGGTGGACGGGCGATCATTGGCGACCTCGAAGGGGTGCTCGGCTCGTTCTTGGACCTCATTGAAGTGGACGCCGGAGCCGAACGCGCCGTGGAGTCGGCCGCCGGCGTATCGGTGGCCGCGATGGTCGTTGACAGTGGCGCCGCACGGAGCGCTCTCGCGGCGCTTCGTCGAGGCGGGGGCGCCGGTTTGATCCTGCCGGTGTCGAGTGTCGAGGTCGCCGCTCCCGCGGCGCCGACCGGCACGAGAGCCCTGCGCGAACTCGTTCGGGCCCGAAAAGGCGCGCCCGCGCACGTCACACGTGTTCTCGACGCGCTCTTCTCGCGGGCCTTCGTGGCGACCGACTGGGAGTCGGGCGCGGACGTGGCGCTGGCGAACCCGGCACTCACGGTGGTCACCCTCGAGGGCGACCGATTCGCACCATCGGGTTGGCGCACGGGTTCGGGTCGCGCCGTCGTCACCCGACACAGCGTCGAAGAGGCACAAGCCGCCGCCGAGCGAGCGCGGCGTGAACTCGTGGAGCACCGCGCGCGTTTCGACACCGCCGAGACCGCGCTCGCCGAGGCTCTCGATCGACTTCGCGACGCCGAACGCCTCGTGAGTGATTCTGGCAGCGATGAGGTGCGACTGCAGTCACTCCTCGAGCGCCTGGACGCCGAGTCGACGGCACTGGTGAGTGAGATCGACACGCTCGAGGGCGAAGTCGCGAATCTCCTCGAGCAACGCGCCACGCTAGAAGAAGAGATGATCGTCCAGCGCGAAGCGCTGCCCGGACTCGAAGTTGCGGCGAGTGACGGCGCCGAACGCGAATCGCAGCGTGGCGACGCGAAAGTGGCGCTCGAGTCGCACCGACAGTTGGTCGAGGCGGAGGCGACGGCGCTGTCTCGACGCGAGGCGGAGTTCGCCGAGCGACGTCGTCTCATCGAAGCGCGACAAGGTGAGATCGAGGTGCGCCTCGAAGGTCGCACGGGCGAACGCCAGGCCGCCGCGGCCAAGCGCGAGTCGCTCGAGTTCGACCGGCAGGTGTTGAGCCGCTTGGCCGCCCTCGTCGAACGAGCGGCCGAGGAGATTCGCGTCGCCCAAGAGGCGATGGACTCGACCTACCGTGAGCAGCTCGAAGCGACGCGCGCGAGCGCCGAAGTACTTGAAGAGGTGCGCCGCGCTCGCCACGACGCCGACGCTCGTCTGAGTGAACTCAGCGAGGTCATGCGCCGACACGAGATCGAACAAGCGGAATTGGTCGTCAAGGTCTCGAACGTGCACGAAGTCGTGCGGCGTGACCTCGGGGTCGAACCGCACGAGATGGGACCGGCGCCACTGGTCGAGCTGGCCGAAGGGGCGTCGCTCGAGTCACGAGTGATCGAGCTCGAAGCACGCATCACCTCGCTCGGTCCGATTAATCCGCTCGCCCTGGAAGAACTCGCCGCGCTCGAGGATCGCTACAAGGAACTCGACGCGCAGGTCAGTGACGTTCGTCACGCGCGGCGCGAGCTCCAAGAGGTACTTCGTGCGCTGGACGAGGAGATCATGGCGACGTTCACCTCGGCCTTCGCGGACGTGAACGAGCATTTCTCCTCTTTGATCGCGATGCTCTTTCCCGGTGGCCAGGGCCGGCTCAATATGAGCGAACCGGACGACCCACTCAATACCGGCGTCGAGATCGAAGTACGACCGATGGGCAGGAACGTCCGACGGATCTCGTTGCTGTCGGGTGGCGAACGTTCGATGGCCGCGTTGGCGTTCCTCTTTGCGGTCTTTCGTTCGCGACCGTCGCCCTTCTATCTCATGGACGAGGTCGAGGCTGCGTTGGACGACGTCAACCTCCAACGATTCCTCAGCCTCGTCGATGAGTTCCGCGACGAGGCCCAGATGCTCATCGTCACGCACCAAAAGCGCACGATGGAAGCGGCCGACGTGCTCTACGGCGTCACGATGGTGCCCGGGGCGTCGTCCAAAGTGGTCAGCCAGCGTGTGAACCGCGCCCAGGAGATCGCAACGGCGTGATCGTTCTCTACGTTGTTCTCGCTCTGCTCGTCGTCATCGGGCTCGTCGTCCTCCTTCGCCGTCGGCGTCGCCCCCGCCCCGCTCTGGTCTCGCCACCGCGAGCCGCGATGCCGAGCGTGCTCGTCACCGAGTCGACACCCATTCCCACGCTGGTCGATGAACGCTCCCTCGCGCAGCGGCTGGCCCCGTCGCGCGGCGTGTTCGAGCGCGTGCGCGCACTCGGCAACGAGCGTGAAGTCTCCTCCGAGCAACTCGACGTGGTCGAAGAGGTGCTGCTGCGCAGTGACGTCGGCGTCCTCACCACGAACGCGGTACTGGAAGAACTGCGCACTAACGGCGCGCCCGAGGGCGTCGCCGCCGCCGTGCGATCAACGATGCTCAACTCTCTGCGCGCCGATCGCACGACGTCGACGATGGCCGAGGCGGGTCGAGTGCCGGTGTGGCTCTTCGTGGGCGTCAACGGGGTGGGTAAGACCACCACGATCGGCAAACTCGCCCAACGCCACCACGACCAGGGTCGCAGCGTGCTGCTCGCCGCGGGTGACACCTTTCGCGCCGCCGCGGCCGACCAACTCGAACAGTGGGCGACGCGCACGGGTTCGGACATCGTTCGCGCCAACGAGGGCGCCGATCCCGGCTCGGTGGTGCACGACGCGATCGGACGCGCGAGCGCGCGCGGCGTCGACATCGTGCTCGCCGACACCGCCGGGCGACGGGCCAACAGCACGAACCTGCTCGACGAACTCTCCAAGGTTCGACGCGTGGCCGACCGGGCTCCGGGTCAAGTCGTCGAAACACTCCTCGTCCTTGACGCCACCACGGGTCAGAACGCCCTCAGCCAGGCGCGCGAATTCTTAGGAGCCGCCGGGGTGACCGGCATCGTGTTGACCAAACTCGACGGCACCGCGCGCGGAGGCATCGTGATCGCCATCGAACGTGAGCTCGAGATCCCCGTCAAGTTCGTCGGGGTCGGCGAGGGCGTCGACGACCTCATCGTCTTTAGCCCGGCGGAGTTCGTCGATTCACTCCTCGGGGCCTGACGCTAAAGTTCCAACACCATGTTTGACGCCCTCAGCGAACGTTTCGAGCGACTCAGCACGTCACTTCGCTCGCGCGGACGACTGAGTGACGCCGACCTCGACGCGGCGTTGGCCGACGTTCGCTCCGCCCTCTTAGAGGCCGACGTCGAGCTCGGGGTGGTGCGGGCCTTTCTCGACGCGGTGCGCGAGCGCCTCGACGGCGAGGCCCTCAGCCAGAGCCTCTCGCCGGGCCAACAGGTCATCAAGGCGGTGCACGAACAACTCATCGAAGTCTTGGGCGGCACGCCGCTCAAGATCACCTACGAGGCGAAGCCCCCGACCGTGGTGCTTCTCGCGGGTCTCCAGGGCGCGGGCAAGACCACCGCGGCGGCCAAGCTCGCCGCCTGGTTCAAGCAACAAGGGCGCCAGCCCTACCTAGTCGCCGCCGACCTTCAACGTCCGGCCGCCGTCGAACAACTGCGCGTGCTCGCGGGTCAGATCGGCGTTGACGTCTTCTCTGAGGCGTCGAACCCCATTGACGTCGCGCGCAAGGGCGTCGCCGAGGCGACCCGTCTCGGTCGCGACGTGGTGATCATCGACACCGCCGGTCGCCTGGCCATCGATGAAGGCTTGATGAAAGAGGTTCGCGGCATCAGCGCCGCGACAACGCCCAAGTACACGTTCTTGGTGATCGACGCGGTCACCGGGCAAGACGCGGTGGCGACGGCCCGGAGTTTCCACGAGGCGCTCGAACTCTCGGGACTAATCGTCACCAAGCTCGACTACGACGCGCGCGGCGGCGCGGTGCTGTCGGCACGCGGGGTCGTGGGCCGCCCCGTCGTCTTCGCCTCCACGGGGGAGAAGCTCGCCGACTTCGACCTCTTCTACCCCGACCGGATGGCCTCGCGCATCTTGGGCATGGGCGACGTGATGTCGCTGATCGAACAGGCCGAACGCACCATGGACCCCGACATCGTCGCGGCGTCGGCCGGACGCATGATGAGCGGTACCTTCACGCTCGATGACTTCCTTGCGCAACTCAACCAGGTGCGCAAGATGGGCTCCCTGGGCGGTCTCATGAAGTTGATGCCCGGGGTGACCAAGGAGATGCGCACCGCGGCGAGCAACGTTGACGAGGGCGAACTCAACCGGGTCGAGGCGATCGTGCGCTCAATGACGCCGCTCGAACGGCGCGATCCTTCGGTGATTGACGGATCGAGAAGGACTCGCATCGCGAAAGGTTCCGCGACGAGCGTGTCGGCGGTGAACCAACTCTTAAAGCAGTTCAGCGAGATGCGCAAGATGATGCGCCAGATGGGCAACGGCGGCTCTCCGGCGTTGCCGGGCGGACTCGGCAAGATGGCGAGTTTGGCGGCGCGTGGCGCGGGCCGCGGAGAGGCGCTGCCCGCTGGCTTCGAGGCGCTCGGCCAGGGCATGGCGAGTGCGGCGTCGGCGCCACGCGGCGGCGGTGGGAAAAACAAGAAGAAGAAGGGCGGGAGAGTTACCCCGCCCAAACAACGCTAAACTTTGACGCTCGGGTATATCGCCCTGTTCTGAATCGGAACGAACACATTCGAAGGGAATTACGTCGTGGCTGTGAAACTACGCCTGGTGCGCATGGGGAAAAAGAAGCAACCCACCTATCGCGTCGTCGCCGCCGAGAGCCGCCGCGCTCGTTCCGGCGCCTTTTTGGAGATCGTGGGCACCTACCAGCCGCGCGGTATCTCCATCGCCGAACCCGAGATGGTCTTGAAGATCGACAACGACAAGGTCCTGCACTGGCTCCAGCACGGTGCCCAGCCGACCGAGCGCGTCGCGAAGCTCTTGAAGATTTCGGGCGCCCTCGAGGCGTTTGAGGCAACCAAGGCAACCAAAGCGTCCGAGGCCGTCACGTGAGCGACGCCGAGGACGACTACGTCGCCGGTGACGTCAACACCATCGACGACGAGGTCGACGACTACGAGGACGACGACGTCAATGACGCCAGCGACGCGGACCGAGCGCTGAGCGCCACGGCGGTGCTCGAGTTCATCGCCAAATCACTCGCGGAAGATCCGAACGCCGTCGCCATCGAAGTCACTGAGCGCCAGGGCAAAGTCATCCTCTCCCTGAGTGTCGGACCGAACGACATGGGTCGCATCATCGGACGACGCGGCCGCACCGCGCAGGCGATCCGGGCGCTCGTCGGCGCCGCGGGAGCGCGAGACGGGGTCACCACCTCCGTCGACATCGTCGACTGAGGTGACCGTCGAGCGTCCCACGCTCGAAGTCGGGCGCATCGTCAAGGCCCACGGTCTTCGTGGTCAGGTCCAAGTTGACTTGTGGAGTGACCGCGTCGAGCGACTAGCGGTGGGCACGACGCTGCTGAGCGAACGCGGAGCGCTCATCGTTGAAGCTGCCGCGGCCCACCAAGCTCGATTCATCGTGCGCTTCGATCGCATCACCACGCGCGAAGAGGCCGACGAGTGGCGCGGGGTCGTGCTCTCGGCGCCCAGACTCGAGGACGACAGTGTGATCTGGATCGACCAACTCTTTGGTGCGGAGGTCGTGGACGCGGCGGGTGTGCGCCGAGGCGTGGTGGTGGACGTCGAAGCCAATCCCGCGAGTGATCTGATGGTGCTCGATTCGGGCGCGCTGGTGCCGCTCACGTTCGTGGTCGATCTCCAGCCCAACGTGCGCGTGGTCGTCGACCCGCCCGAGGGGCTCTTCGAATGACGCTCCGCGTCGACGTCCTCACGCTCTTTCCCGAGGCGATCGCGAGTTACGCCTCCACCTCGGTACTCGGTCGCGCCCGCGATCGCGGGATCTGGGAGTTGCACCTCCACGACTTTCGAGACGCGACCACCGACGTGCACCGCAGTGTCGACGACACGCCCTTTGGTGGAGGTGCGGGGATGGTGCTGCGCGCCGAACCAATCATCGCGACCATTGAATCGACCCCCGATCTCGCGCGACCGGTGATCGCCCTCACCCCGTCGGGTCGGGTCTTCACGCACCAGGTGGCCCGTGAACTCAGCGCCCTCGAGGGCTTCACGCTGCTCTCGGGACGCTACGAAGGCTTTGATCAGCGCGCGCTCGATCTCGTGGTGGATGAGGAACTGTCCATTGGCGACTTCGTGCTCGCCGGCGGGGAGCTCGCGGCCCTCTGTGTCATCGAGGCCGTCGTGCGACTGCTGCCCGGGGCACTCGGGAACGACCAGTCGAGTCGAGATGAGTCCTTCGGCGACGGTTTGCTCGAGTACCCGCACTTCACCAAACCCGCCGAGGTACGCGGGCGTCGGGTGCCCGAGGTGCTGCTGTCGGGAGACCACGCGAAGATCGAGCGCTGGCGGCGCGCTCAGGCGCTCGCGCGCACCCTGGAGCGACGAAGTGACCTGATCGAAGCGCGTGGGGGACTGAGCGATGAGGACCGGGCGCTGCTCGCGGAACTCGAGGCGATCGACGGTCCTGAGTAAAGCGGCTAAACTTGCTAAGCCTGTGATCCGAAAGGGACCGCTCTCATGAACCCCACTGACTTAGTCGACCGCGATTCGCTTCGCGACGACATTCCCTCATTTCGCCCCGGCGACACCGTCAAGGTCCACGTGCGCGTGGTCGAGGGCACCCGTCAGCGCATCCAGGTCTTCCAGGGTGTCGTGATTCGACGTCAAGGATCGGGCGTGCAGGAGACCTTCACCGTGCGCAAGATCAGTTTCGGCGTGGGCGTCGAGCGCACGTTTCCGGTCCATACCCCCACGATCGCCAAGATTGAAGTCGACTCCTACGGCGACGTTCGTCGCGCCAAGCTCTACTACCTGCGTGACCTTCGCGGCAAGGCGGCCAAGATCAAGGAACTCCGCGTCACCGAGCGCGCGTAGTCACTGGTGGGTGAAGAAGAGCTCGACGACTACGAGTCGACCCTAGAACTCGCGCTCGTTCAGGAGTACAAGGCGGTCGTTGGCATGTTCGACTTCGCCGTCGAGACTGACCGTCGTTTCTACCTCGCGAACGACGTCGCCGTCGAGGTGAAGTCGGCCTCCACCCCGACCCTGCTCGAGGTCACCTTGCACGACGCGTGGGTCTGGGACATGTACCGCGCCGCGCGATTCGTGCCGTCCGTGCGAATCCTCACGTTTCGCGACGTGAATATCGAACGCCTGCCCAAAGAAGACCTTCAGCCCTAGACATGGAACTGCTTCGCGTGGTCACCGATCGCGCTCACGCCGACGACGTCGTCGCGTTTGCCGCGTCCCACAACGTGGTCCTTCGTTGTTCTGACGCCGACACGGTGCTCGTGGTGGCGTCGTTGCGCGAAGTGCTCGAGGGCGAGATCGGGGTGTGGCTCGTGGTCGGCGACGACTATCCCGCCCAGTTGGCCGCTCGTGACGTAAAGACGCTCGCCGCACTCGTGTCCCTCACGCGCGTGGTCATCGAAGCCTCGTCGCCCGTCGACCAACACGCCGACGTCCTCGCGGCGCTCCTCAGCGACGACGAGGTGAACTTCGCCAACGATGTCGTCACCCTGCGCGGGGCGTACAACCGACCCGCGCCGCCTCGTCCACTCGACCTGTGGCGTTACCGCGAGGGGCAACTTGTGATGGAAGAACAGCAGCTCAACCTCGTTCGAAGCGAGACGCTCGCGTGGGGCGAGCTCACCTACTTCGCTTGAGCTAGCTGAGTTGGCGCGAGATCCGGTCGGGCCGGATCGTGACGGTGACGCGGACTTCGCCCTCGCGTCGGTACGGGTAGGGATCGATACCGGTGTACTTCTTCGATAGGCGGTCGATCACCGCGTCGGCTCCGTCGGTGGTGAACCCCACGACCGTGCCGCGCACACTGATGGTGTCGGTGGGGTTGTCCGGGTCGGTCAGGGAGACCGCGACGCGCGAGTCGTTCGCCAGGTTTCGCGCCTTCGCTCGGCCGAGTGCGGTGTTGATGACGATGTCCTCGCCGTCGAGCTCCACCCAGACCGGGCTGACGTTGGGCGAGCCGTCGGGATCGAGGCTCGCGATATGCGCAAGGACCTTCTTCTCGAACAGCGCGCGCGAAGCGGGGGTGAAGGTATCGGTCACGGGGCTCCTGTCGGTCGGGCCGTCGAAGCCCACTAGTTTTACTGTAATGAACGTTGGTGCCCACGTCCGCGGCGGTGGCCAGTTGGTTCCTTCCCTCGAATACGGCGTCGAGATCGGTGCGACCTCGATCCAGATCTTCACCCAGAGCCCGCGCATGTGGAAGCCCTCGCAGTACGCGCCAGGGGTCCTCGCAACGTTTCGCGAGGCGCAGGCCGCCCACCCCACGATCACCGACACGTTCTGTCACGCCACGTACCTGATCAACTTGGCTTCGGCGGAACTCGAGCTCTACGAGAAGTCCGTCGAGTGTTTGACGCACAACCTCTCGGTGGCGCGAGGCATGGGCGCTTCGGGGCTCGTGTTGCACGTGGGCTCGCACAAGGGGGCGGGGTTTGACGATGTCGTGCGTCAGATCGCCGATGGGCTCGAGCGAGCACTCGATATCGCCGACGCCGCGCCCGAGGGTGTCGCGGACTGCCCGATTCTGATCGAAAACGCGGCCGGGAGCGGCGGTACGGTCGGACGGTCCTTCGAGGAGATCGAATTCTTGATAGACGCGTGTAATGGCGACGACCGCTTGGGGCTGTGCATCGACACGCAGCACCTCTGGGCGAGCGGTTTTGACTACTCCAGCGTGGCGGGTGCGGAGAAGTTGGTGAAAGAAGTAGAGCGAACAATTGGCGTCGCGCGACTGCGCTGCTTGCACTTCAACGATTCGAAAATCGAGCTCGGCGGGAACCGAGATCGACACGCCAACATCGGCGAGGGCACCATCGGCGCGAAGGGATTGGCCCCGCTCGTGGGTCACCCGAAGATCCGTGACCTGCCGCTCTTACTGGAGGTTCCCGGCGACGGCGAAGGGCCGCGCGCCGAGGACGTCGCGGTCGCGAAAAAAGTAGTGGCGGCCGGCATCAGACTTTACGACGGAGGATCATCGAGACAGCTGTCGACCCCACGGATGAGCGCGAAGCCCGCGGCGACATCTGGAGCGAAGCCGTCACACAAGACGCCGACGAGCAAGATGGATCCGCCCAATAAGAAAGCTGTGAAGAAGGTAACGAAGAAGGTCACGAAGAAAGCCGTGAAGAAGGTAACGAAGAAGGTCACGAAGAAAGCCGTGAAGAAGGTAACGAAGAAGGTCACGAAGAAGGCCGTGAAGAAGTCGCCGTCGAAACCAAAGCCGCCGGAGCGTCTCGCTGCAAAGAAGGTCACAAAAGTGAATAAAAAGTCGACAACCAAGAAATCGCCGAAGAAGAATTAGGACGTGAGATGACCGCTATCCGCGTCGAGTCCGACACCATGGGTTCAATCGAAGTGCCGGCGGAACACTACTGGGGCGCCCAGACCGAACGAAGCCTGCACCACTTTGCCATCAGCCACGAGACGATGCCGCCCGCAGTCATACGCGCCTTCGGCGTGCTGAAGTACGCCTCCGCCCAGGTAAACAACGCATTGGGCAAGCTCAGCGAGGAGAAAGCCGCGCTGATTGAGCGCGCCGCGGGAGAAGTGATCGACGGGACGTTGGCGGACGAGTTTCCGCTGCGAGTCTGGCAGACGGGGTCGGGCACGCAAACGAATATGAACGTCAATGAGGTCATCTCGAACCGAGCGATAGAACTTGCGGGCGGGGAGATGGGATCGAAAAGCCCGATCCACCCGAACGACGACGTCAATATGTCCCAGTCGTCGAACGATACGTTTCCCACGGCGATGCACATCGCGGCCGTACTCGAGATCACCGGACGTCTGATGCCGGCGGTGTCGCGTCTTCGCGACGCACTGGACGTGAAGGCTGTCGAGTATCGCGACATCACCAAGATCGGCCGCACTCACCTAATGGACGCGGTTCCCTTGACCCTTGGTCAAGAGTTCTCGGGCTACGTCTCCCAACTCGACGCGGACCTCGCCCGTTTGGAACTCACGCTCGGCGGCCTCTTTGAGCTCGCCGCGGGCGGCACCGCGGTCGGCACCGGACTGAACACCCATCCCGAGTTCGGGGTGCGCGTAGCGGCTGCAATCGCCGCGCTCACCAGCCAGCCATTCGTGACGGCACCGAACTACTTCGCGGCGCTCGCGGCACACGACGCGCTGGTGTTCGCGCACGGCGCCATAAAGACTTTGGCCGCGAGTCTCACCAAGATCGCCGACGACCTGCGCTGGTTGGGCTCGGGCCCGAGATCGGGCCTTGGCGAGCTGCGATTGCCCGAGAACGAGCCCGGTAGTTCGATCATGCCCGGCAAGGTGAACCCTACGCAGAGTGAAGCGATGATCATGGTGTGCGTACAGGTCTACGGGAACGACACCGCGGTATCGATCGCCGGCGCGAGAGGCAACCTCGAACTCAATGTCTGTAAGCCAGTGATGATTTACAACTTCTGTAACTCGATCGACCTCCTGACAGACGCGTGCGACCGCTTTCGCGAGTTCTGCGTCGAAGGTCTTGAGCCGGACTACGAACAGATCCAAAACCACCTCAATAACTCCTTGATGCTCGTGACGGCGCTCAACCCCATCATTGGCTACGACAAGGCGGCCCAGGTAGCAAAAAAGGCTCACAAGGAGCGCGGCACCTTGCGCGAAGCCGCCGTCGCGCTCGGGTTCCTGACGGGCGAGGAGTTCGACGCCGCCGTGGTGCCCGAGGAGATGACGCACCCCTAGCGCCCGATCGCCTGCGCTGCGCCAGACGTTGAAACGACCATGTAATTCGGGCTGCCCAGCCGACAGAGACGTGGAGTAGGGCGATCGTCGTCCTACGTGAGTTGAGAGTCGGAACACACCATGCGTCACGTCGCTCGCAAACCAGCAGCGCACCTCGCTGTGCTTCTTCTGACTTCGCTCATCGGCTCGGGTCTCCTCAGCAGCCCGGGCTCCGCAACTTCGGGACCGATGAAGCCCGCCTCCGACCTCATCCAAGCGACGAGCGCCTCAGCTTTTGCGCGCGCACTCTTAAACGACGCAGCGATTCCCGCCGATGCGCGTCGAGTCGCGCACGCGACGGCGATCGAGGATGCATCGGGTCGCGAAGCCGTCACCGACCTGATTGACCTGCACGAGACGTTCGCCGTGAAGAGTCCCTTCAACCTGGCCACCTTCCTGCGGGCGAATCGCCCGACCGGTGCGACACTCAGTGGCCCCGACACCATGACGGGGAGCGGCTTAGTCTCCGTGACGGGGTACGCCTACCTCATGCCCTTCGCCGATCGTCACGTGTCCTATGAACAGTTGCACTACTCCATCGGCCCCGCGACGGGGGGCGTCGTCGACTTACGCGTTGACGCGCAGTCCGTCTGGCTGCCGGTCACGACGGTCACCATGCCCACTGCCAACCCCGTCACGATCACGGCCTACGATCACCTGTCCTTGGCGACGGGTCCCAGCGGACCGGTCTCGGTGACCCTCACCGGCGTGCAGGCGCGACGACTCAGTCACGTCATCTCGCTGCTCTCCACAGCGGGCGGTGGCATCTGCGCGGAGGGCGCTGAGCTATTCGTCATTCACACGACGACTCCGGCTTCGGGTGGTGAATCACCAGTGAACTGGACGGCGAGCGCCCAGGAGTGCGGGGACGTGCTGATCGTCGTGGTCGGTGCGCGACACTACACGCTCTCCTTAGTGTCGTGCGCACTGCGCGACCTCGTCGTGAGCGATCTACCTCAAGGCGAAGCAACGGCGTCTCGCGAATCGCTCGAACAAGGTTGTGCTCGCTAGGTCGAACTTCTCAGGCGAGTTGTAGGAAACCGGACGTGATGCAGAGTCCGAATGCGCACACGACGACCATGCCCACGACGACCGAGGCCACGACGATGGTCGTGCCGCGCCCCCTTCGCGCGGCCATCGGGCGGGGCATGTACCAATCCGGCAGAGGATTCACCGCGAAGCCGTAGCCGAAGTACCAGGGGAGGGCGTCCGCGTCGAGCGGCGCGTCGGGGTCCGCCGCGAGGGCGAGCGCCGTCAACTCCTCGTCGCTGATGTCATGACGTAGTTCAGGGTTCAGCGTTGATTCGGTATCGGGCATCGGCGCCTCCATGATGAAACCGTCCTCTCTAGGCAAACTACACGTCGAAGCTCGGGCGCGGGCCTCAGTTGACCGGGACGTTCCACAGCGCCATCCACCGCGTGAGATCCTTCTCGATGGGCAGATCGGTGCCGAGGAACGAACGCACTCGGATCTCGAGTTCGTTGTTGCGCTGGGATGGTCCGGTCGGGGCGAATGGATAGAACGTGCCCTGTTTCATCAGATAGACCAGGCGCACCGAGCCTTCGCCCGGCGGCGTCTTCGGCACGAAGCCGAACACCGCACACAGCAACCTCGGTCCCAACTGGTGCTCGACCATTGAGGTGTCGGCGGCGTGGATGCGCGTGACGAGCGCCTCGAAGTCGGGGTCCTTCACGACGAGCCACTTGAAACCAAGGTCGTCCGTGCTGAGGGTGACCTTGTTGGTGGTCTCGTCAAAATCGAGCAACTGCTTGATGTCGTCGTCGGTCGTGATGGTGCTCTCGCCGCTACCGGACTTGAAACAGAGCCCGGCTTCTCCCGAGGGCACGAGGTCGAGTTCGCTCTGCAGCGTGAGGGCGGCGGTCGAAAGGGCGAAGAGATTGTCGAGGTTCGGGGCGACCTGCTTGGTGCGCCCGAAGAGCGCGTCGCGCAGGCCCACTAGCCGTTGAGTTCTTTTTCGAGCTTGTTCAGTTGGTCGAGGCGCTTCTCAAGGGAGGGGTGCGTCGAGAAGAGCGTGGCGGCGGAGTTGCCCGAGAGCGCCGGAGCGAAGAAGAAGGCGTTCATACCCTCGGTCTTACGCAGGTCGGTACGCGGGATCTTGCCGATGTCACCAGTGATGTGCACGAGCGCACTGGCCAGCACACTCGGCTTGCCGATCAAGATCGCCCCGGAACGGTCGGCCGCGAGTTCGCGGTACCGCGAGAGCGCCATCGTCAAGAGGAACGAGACGATGTAGATGAGAATTGAGATCAGCAGGGTCGCCATCTCCAAGAGCACGATGTTCTGGCCGCCTTTGCCTCCTCGGCCACCCCCGCCGAACATCGCCCCGAAGAGGGCCATGCGGCTCACCAGTCCCGCCAGCATCCCCACTCCCGAGGCGATGGTCATGATGGCGACGTCGCGGTGGGCGACGTGACTGAGTTCGTGGGCGAGGACGGCTTCGAGTTCCTCGTCGTTGAGACGGTTCATCAGCCCGCGCGTCGCGCAGATCACCGCGTGATTGGGATTGCGGCCCGTGGCGAAGGCGTTGGGCATGTCCATCTCGGCCACGCCCACTCGAGGTTTTTTCATGTCGGCGAGCAGACAGAGACGATCGACGATCTCGTGAAGACGAGGCTCCTGTTGGGGCGTCACTTCCTTCGCGTGCATCGAGAACATCGCGATCTTGTCCGAGAAGTAGTACTGGGAGAAGATCAGCGCGGCGGCGATGACGATGACGAGCACCGTCGAGACACCGAGGCTGAGCAGCACCGAGACGATGATCGCGTAGAGCGCCACGAGTGCGAGGCCCGTGATGAACATGCGCACGTCTAACTTGTGGTCGGTTTCAATCTTGGACTTCGCCACGATCAGCTTCCTTCGGGAGTCGACGTTTCGACGGCGGGGGTGGCCTCGGGTGCGTCGCTCGTGCCCGAGGGCAGTGCGGTCGTCGAACCGCTGGCCTTCAAGGCGGCGATCTGTGCGTCGATGTCCGAAGTGGCCGAGGCCTTGTCGAGCTGCGCCTGGATGTCGTCGGTCGATCCGGTGAGATCGGTCAACGCGCCCGAGGCGAGCAGATCATCGAGCGCCCCGCTGCGGGCCTGCATTTCAGCAACTTTGTCCTGAGCGCGCTGCATGGCGGCTCCCGCGTCGCCCATGGAGGTGGAGATCCCACTGACCGCTTCGTTGACGTGCGCCGAGGCTTCGGCGGCGGTGTAGGTGGCCTTGATGGTCTCTTTCTTGGTGCGGAAGGCCTCGACCTCACTTTGGAGTTTGGTGGCGGTGGCCTCGAGCTTCGCCTGCTGGTCGGCGACGGTGGCGTGCTGGGTCTCTAAGTCCTTTAACTGGCTCGCGATGGCCTCGCGGCGCGTGAGGGCCTCGCGAGCGAGGGGCTCATTGCCTTGGGCGAGGGCGGCCTTGGCCTGGTCGGCGAGTTTGTCGCCCTGGCTCTTGAGCTGCTCCGCCTGGATCTCGATGCGCTTTTTGGCGGTGGCGACGTCGGCGACCGCTCGCTTGACCTTGGTGAGATTCTCGAGTTGCTGCTCGTACGAGAGGTCGAGGGTTTGGCGGGGGTCCTCCGCCTTGTTCAAGGCGTCGTTCGCCTTGGCTTGGAAAATCGTCGAAACCCGCTTCATTATGCCCACCGGGGCCTCCTTTTGTTACGGGACCAGACTAGAGCGAACTACACACCCCTGGTCGGAGACCGAGCAGCCGACGTGCGAGTTTCTCTAAGTTCTTGATAAATCTGTGTCCTGGGCCCTCGCCGCGGCGGCGAGTTCGAGGCGGTAGGACTCGAGTTCGGCGGCCAGTGACTCACTAGACGTCGCGAGAATGCGCAGCGCCAGTAGCGCTGCGTTCGCCGCCCCGTTGATCGCCACCGTCGCGACGGGTACGCCGCGGGGCATCTGGACGATCGAGAGCAACGAATCGAGCCCGTCGAGGCGCGCGAGCGCGACGGGCACGCCGATGACCGGCAACGTCGTGACCGCCGCGAGCATGCCCGGCAGATGAGCCGCCCCACCGGCGCCCGCGATGATGACCTTGAGACCTCGGTGCTGCGCGTCTTTGCCGTAGGCCAGCATCGCCTCGGGGGTGCGGTGCGCCGAGACGACGTGCACCTCGAAGTCGACGTGAAAGCGCTCGAGCACGGTTGACGCCTCGCCCATGACCTCGGCGTCCGAGGACGAGCCCATGACGACGCCCACCACTGGTTGCACTACGCCTCCCGGGTCACGGTGCCGTACGCGCGGGCACCCTCCCATGCTCTCACGTGGGGGCCCGCGGGCTCTTCACCCAGAGCCGTCACGTGGCCGAGCTTGCGTCCGGGTCGCCAGGACTTGCCGTAGTCGTGAACGAAGGTCCCGTCGATCAGCGTCGCCGCCGCGAGCGATCCCGGTTCGTCGGCGCCCACCACGTTGACCATCACGGCGTACGGACTGAGTGGTGCGACCTCGCCGAGGGGCTGACCACTCACGGCTCGCAGGTGCTGGACGAACTGACTGGTGCTCACACCCTCGATGGTCCAGTGTCCCGTGTTGTGTGGGCGCAGCGCGACCTCATTGACGAGGAGTCCCCGATCGGTCACGAAGTATTCGATCGCCAACACGCCCACTCCGGCCACCAACTCGGCGACCCGCTCACTCAGTCGGTGGGCCTCTCCCAAGGTCGCCTCGTCGAGGTCGCTCGGGAAACGTACCTCCGCGCACATGCCCGCGCGCTGGACGCTCGTGACGACGGGATAGAACGCGAGGGTTCCGTCGACGGCGCGCACGACGAGTTGAGCGACTTCGCCCACCAACTCGAGGCGTTCTTCGACGACGACGGGAGCGCTGGCCGTCATCAGCGCGATGTCGGCGAGGGCCTCGTCGCGGGTGGCGGGAAAGGCCACGCCGCGTCCGTCGTACCCGCCGCGGCTCGCCTTCACGACGGGCGCCGCGCCGAGTTCGTCGAGGAAGGGGGAGAGTCGTTCGTCAGTGCTTGCGGACACGACGAGGAATCGAGGGACCGGCACGCCCGCGTCGAAGAACGTCCGACGCTGGTACGCCTTGTCGACCGCGAATCGTAACGCCGCGCTCGAGGGTCGCAGCACGACGCCCTCCGCCTCGAGTTGTTCCAATACCCCGAGGTCGACGAGCTCGTGGTCGAAGGTGATGACGTCCACGAGATCGGCGAGTGCTCGCAACGCCACCGGATCGGTCGCCTCGCCCAGGACGACGGCGTCGGTCGTGGTGACGGCGGAGTCCTCGTTCGTCGTCGCCAGCACCGTCACGCGCACGCCGGCATCGTGGGCCGCCTCGCCCATCATGCGCGCCAACTGACCGGCACCCACGACGCCGACGTGCGCAGACCCGTTAGGTTGGTGCTCGTTCGACACGAACGAAACGCTAGTGGGCACAGGGAGGGTTGCGGATGCGTATCGCTACAGGACTCGACGTCAATGGATCAATCGACGCCACCATCGAGCGCGCGAGGTCGCTGCGCGACCGGGGCTTCAGAAGTCTGTGGGCGTCGCAGATCTTTGGACCAGACACCTTGACCGTGCTCGCACTCGTCGGGCGTGAGTTAGGCGACCTCGACCTCGGCACGGCGGTCGTGCCGATCCATCCGCGCCACCCCACGATGTTGGCGGCCCAGGCTCGCACCGTCCAGGACGCGATCGGCGGTCACCTCTCGCTGGGTATCGGGCTCTCACACCAGGTGTCGGTCGAGGGTCTCTGGGGGCTCTCCTTCGATCGACCCGCGACGTACATGGCCGAGTACCTCGAAGCATTGGCGCCGATGCTGCGCGGGGAGAAGACCGACGTGCACGGCGAGCGCATTACCGCGGTCACCTTCGGCGCCATCGGTCCGCTCGATGTGACCTCGCCGAGTCTGTTGGTGGCGGCGCTCGGGCCGAAGATGCTCGATCTGGCGGGTACCTGGACCGACGGCACGTTGCTCTGGATGACCGGGGTGAAGACCGTCGCCGATCACATCGTGCCCCGGATTCGCGAGGCTGCTGCGAAGGCCGGTCGCGCTGACCCCCGGATCGTGTGTTCGCTGCCCATTGCCGTGACCGACGACGTCGAGGGCGCGCGCTCACGCATCAATTCGGACTACGCGATGTACGCGACGCTGCCGAGTTACGCCGCGATGCTCGAGCGCGAAGGTGCGGGCGACCCCGCCGGCGCCAGTTTGATCGGCTCGCGTGCGCAGGTCCTTGAGGCGCTGCACGAACTCGAGGCGGCGGGAGCGACGGAGTTCTCGGGCGTTCCCTCGGGCAACGCCGAGGAGAAAGCGGGCGCCCTCGAGGTGCTGGTGGACTTCCAGCGGGGCGAGTGAGTCGACGCCCCTAGGGCGACGTTAAAAAGGAACCCGGGTGTGTTTGAACTCGTTCAGCGCACCTTGTTCACTCATCAACGTCAGCAGTGACTCGATCAGGGCGATCGACGCGGCGCCGTCACCGTCGGGCGCGTTCATGTAGCGAACGAACGTGGCGTCGCCGTTGAGGACGAAGGTCGGCACACCGAAGGCTTCGTATCGTTCGAACTCTCGAAAACTCTCGCCGAGGACCTTATGGGGGCGCCGCGAGTCAACGTCGGCGAAGACCTGGTTCATATCAACCGACGTCCCCGCGAGCGCCTGGGTGATCTCGTCGCGTGTGACGAGTCGAAGACCTCGTTCGTGTCGGGCCCGGAAGAGGGCCTCGTGGACGTCGAGGAACGCCGCGGGCTGCTCGTCGCGAACCGAGGTCGAGACCGCGAGGGCGAGGTGCTCACCGTCGCGACTCGGGTCATCCCAGACGTCGGGGGCGCCGTCGACCCGGTAACCCTGGCTCATCGTCCACGGTACGAAGGTGACCTCGAAGTCGGCCCCCGCACGCAGGGCGGTGATGACGTGCAGGTGGATGTTCTTCGCGAAGGGGCAGCGGTAGTCGTAGGAGAGTTGAAACGTGTGCATGACGCCAGCATAAGAAGTGATTGGCTTGTGGCGTCACGACCGCTCAGCGACCGGGGACCGGTACCCCTTCGCTGCGACAGAGGTCCTTGTAGGAACAGAAGCGACAGGCGCGCGAGGAGGGAGTGGCGGGAAACTCTCCGTCGTCGTAGTAGCGCTTGATCTTCGTCCAGGCGCCCGCCGCCGCGGTCGCGCGGGCCCGCACGACGACGTCGGTAACGCTGCGTTCGATGGTCGTGCCGTGAGCGACGTACATGAGGCGAATGCTCGCGGGTCGCTCACCGTATTTCGCTTCGCACAGCGCGGCGTAGAGTTCGGTGTTCGCGAAGGTCTGGATGTCGTAGTTGCGATTGGGCAGCGCCCCGGTCTTGTAATCGACGATGGCGAGTGACCCGTCGGCGTCACGATCCAGACGGTCCAAGATCCCATAGATCGGTGCGCCGGCAACCACTTCGCCCAGGCGCAACTCGACCCCTTCGCTGGTGATACTTGTCGGATCTTCCATCATGAAGTAGCGACCGATCATGACTTCGGTCTCGTCGAGTAACTTCGCCATCATCGCTTCGTCGAGCCCAATGTCCGCGCGCACGTCCTCGGTCAGAATCTCTTCAATGGCCGGTCCGACGAACTCTCGCGCTCGTTCGATGGTGCGCTCGGGACCCTCTAAGGAGAAGAGCTGTTCAAAGACGAAGTGCACGAAGCGACCCTTCGCCGTCGCGTAAGTGGCGGGCTGGGGAATTCGTTCGATGGAGGCGTGCTGGTAGCGGCGCGGGCAGGTCTGGAAGTCAGCGAGGCGCGAGGGAGAGAGCGACTGGGGGAGTGGTTGATCGAACGCCATGGGCCCACGATAGGACCGGCATGTGACGTGTCCCATCGACGTTGGGTAACAATGGAGCGTGGCCCGAAAACCTTCCGAATCTCGTCGTGGCCAGATCGTGCGGTACCCGACGTGGCACGGCGCGCGCCGCGGTGATCCGGTCATCGTCAACGGCGACAAGGAACGACGACAGCACTGGACCTTCGTCGCTCACGTAGTGAATGAAGCGACCAGTGAAGAGTGGGTGGAAGTGCGCGGCGGGCGTATCGGTGAGTCGAAGGGTCGGTCCTTTCGACCGGAGATGATCTTCCCGGCGAACGCGAAGAAGGGCTCGCGCGTCGTGGGTCTCTCACTCGACAGTGCGCCGCAGTTCACGCTGGATTGACTCGCGGGGCGTCGATCTCGTTGATCTTCTTCGACGAAAGAATGTAGAGGCCCGGGATCACGCAGATGACTGCGAGCACCACGAAGTATGTGCGCACCCCGACCGCGTCCGCGAGCCCGCCCGCGACGAGGAGGCCGAGTGGCGCGATCCCCAGTGAGACGAACCAGTCCACGGAACTGACCCGGCCGAGGAGTTCTCGGGGCACTTCGCTCTGAATCATCGACTCCCAGATGGTGTTGCCCAGGATGATCATCGGGGCGGACACGAGGGGGAAGATAGCGAGCTCCCAAAAGTTCGTCGCCACCCCCACGACGAGCGCCGAGAGCGTCAAGATGCTCCAATAGACCCACGTCATTCGTATTCGACGTTTCGGAGCGGTGAGGTTCGCCGCCACCAGTGCACCAATCGCACCGGCGACGCCCGACACCGCGCTGAAGAGTCCGACGTAGTACTTGGCGTCGTGGAGGGTGTGCAGCAAAAAGTAGGGCAGGAGCACGAACATCGGCGTGATGATGAAGCCGTTCAGCAGCGAGACCGCCACCAGTGTCGTCCAGATCCAACGAGTCTTCACGACGTAGTGCAGGCCCTCTTTCACGTCATCGATCATGGAGTTGGCTTCGTTGCGAGTTGGACGAGGCGTCGCACGCATCAACCAGAGCGCGCCGAAGCTGACGACGAACGTGGCGGCGTCAACACCCATCGCCAGGCTCGTGCTGAAAGCCGCGAGGAACCCGCCGACGGCCGGACCGATCATGCCACCCGCGAGGTTGTTGGCGAGTGGTCGCACCGCATTCATGGCCGGGAGCAAGTCCTCGGGGACGATCTCGGGGGTGATGGCCGCGATGCAGGGATAGAAGAGGGCGTCGAAGCAGCCAAAGAGCACGGCGAAGACGATGAGTTCCCAGTAGTGGAGCGAATGTGTCGCAATCAGCGCCACGAGCGCCGCGGTTAAGAGCGCGCGAGCGCCGTCGGAGATGAGCAGGAGCGCGCGCCTCGAAAAGCGGTCGACAATCGCCCCGCCGAGCAATAAGAAGATGACCAGCGGCGTCATGCGCGCGGCCGCGAACCACGACAGCTTGGTGACGCTGAAGTGCGTGGTCTCGAGTACCAACAAGGTGAGCGCCACGAGCGCGACGCCGTCACCGAAGTTCGACACCGTCTGCCCCGAGACCAACAGGGCCGGTTCGCGGCGACGCAGGAGCTGGACGAGCGCGAGTTTTTTCTTCACTGGTTAACACTACGAGAGGCGCTGTGACCTCACCGTAGGTGCAAGGCCGCGCGAAGTTGCGACGGCGTTGTGAGAGATAGGAGGGAACCGCGCGACCCCGAGCGTGATGCTCGGAGTACCGTCGAATCAAGGACACCGCTCGCGGTTGCGGGTCGACGAGGTGGGGACGTGAAGTGAGAATCGAGAGTGCCGTGACGTCGTTGTCGTGGATACCCGGCGACGTCATGAAGGACATCGCCAGTCTTCCCTTCGACGTCGGTCTCTCACACTTCGATCCCACCCCGCCCCAAGAGATCGACGACTTCGCTGATGTCGGTCCCACGCATCCGTACCGATTCGCGAATCAGTTACGTGCGTGGATCGAAGTGAACGAAGAGGGCGAGATCGAAGAGGCCGGCTACGGCGGTGGCGGGCACCTCTTTGACGAGAGCGATCAGCACGACGGACGAAACCACGTCTTTCAGGCCGCGATGTTACCGACCATTCAGCCACCGCCAGAGTTCGGTGACGGATTCGTTCGCTTCGTCCAAAGTGCGGGGGGACAGGGGAGTACCCCGGTGCCGAGAACGCTTCGACGTGCTCCGTTCGTCCAGTGGAGCGTGCCGCTCAGTTGGACGACACTCGCCTTGACCATGTACGCCGACGGTCGTTCGACCAACCAACTCGTCGGGGCGAGCCAGTTTCCGCGGCACTGGGTCTACAACGCCGAGGGAAAGCTCGTGAGTCGTTCCGGACTGGTCGATGTCGATGATTGGTACCGTCGGTGCTTCGACGACCACACGCCGTGGGGTGACCTCGACTCACGGACCGTCCGCACGACGCTGGACGGAGCTTTCGAGCGATCGCTCTTGAGCGACCTCGCTCCCGGCTCGGCGCGTCCGCGAGTCGTGAAGGTCGCCGCCGGAACGATTTTGGCGCGCCAAGGCCAAATGTCGTCGCTGATGTTTCTGATACTGGAGGGATTCGCGTGTCTCGAGGTCAACGGCAAGCGACACGCCGAATACGGCGCGGGTGCGTTGTTAGGCGAACTCGCGACACTTCCAGGGGTGGCGCGAACCTCATCTATCCGCGCCGCGACGAGATGTCGAGCGCTCGCGGTGCCCGCAGAGACGCTGACGGCGCGCACGCGAGAACTCCTCGCGACGGGACGACGTCGCACCGAAGAGACCGTGTCGTGAGCGAACTCGCGTCGAGCGGCTTCTAAGTACGCACGCGCACTGCTAAACCTAAAATCGTGAATATTGACGGTGGCAAGTTGGCTGCGCGCACGGGTGACTCAGTTCACGGTGTCGCGCCCGATCGCCGCGACGACTCGAACGTGGACTGAGCGTGCGGGTTCACTTTTTGGGCGTTCGGGGTTCGACGCCGGCCCCGGGCGCAGAATTCGTCCGATACGGGGGACACACGTCCTGCGTCGCACTCACCCACGATGGCGCCGACGCACCGACGCTCTTGTTGGACGCGGGCACGGGCCTGCGGCGGGCGAGTGCGCTCTGCCCGACGGGCGCGTTCACGGGCACCATTTTGTTGAGTCATCTTCACTGGGATCACCTACACGGACTGCCGTTCTTCCTGGCCGGACGGCACGAGCACGCGCACACTGAGATGATCATCCCCGACCAGCGTGACGGCGAGGCCGCCGTCGAAGTCATCTCGCGCGGTATGTCACCACCGCACTTTCCCGTTCGCCCCGATGAGCTCACCGGTCAGTGGTCGTTCTCCGCCATCGCGCCCAGTGAGTTCAAGGTGGAAGGTTTTCGTGTGGTGGCGCTGGAGATCCCTCACAAGGGCGGCGTGACTTATGGTTACCGGGTGAGCGACGGGCACTCGTCACTGACCTACATGCCCGACCATTACCCCAGCGTGCTCGGATTGGGCGAGGAGGGGTGGGGCGAGTACCACCCGGCCGCTTTGGAACTCGCCGAGGGGACTGACGTGCTCGTCCACGACTCGCAACTCGTCGCCGAGGAGCTTGCGAACGAGGCGTCGTTCGGTCACGCGGCGGTCGAGTACGCGGCCGGCCTCGCCCGGGCCGCGGGTGCGCGTCACACGGCCCTCTTCCATTACAAGCCCGACCGCAGCGACGACGCGATGGACGAGATTGCGCGTCGTTTCACCGGCCAACCGGTCACCGCGTCAACGCAGTCGCTGGTTCTTGACCTTTGAGCCAAGGGCCACACGTGGACGCGGCCGTCGTGGGCGCGGGCCCGAACGGTTTGGCGGCGGCGCTGGTGCTCGCCCGAGCCGGACTGCACGTCGAAGTCTTTGAAGCTGAGTCGAGTGCGGGTGGCGGTTGCCGGACCGAAGAGCTGACGTTGCCCGGGTTTCACCACGATGTCTGTTCGACGATCCAGTCCATGCTGGCGATTTCCCCGTTCTTTGGCGACCTCGACCTCGCCGCACGCGGCGTGCGACTTTGTCGGCCCGAGGTCGCCTTCGCCCACCCACTCGAGGGTGAGCGAGCCGTGGCGCTCACGGGATCGGTGAGCGACACGGCAGCGGGCCTCGGTGGCGACGGCGTCGCGTACGAGAAACTGGTCGGCCCCTTGGTAGCGGGGGCGGCGAAGACTTCGCCGGCGATCCTGGCCCCGATCCGCGGCGTCCCCGAACACCCGCTCGCGATGGCGCGCTTTGGTGTGGCGGGACTGCCGTCGGTGTCGCACCTCGTTCGGCGATTTCACGGCGAGGAAGCACCGGCGCTCTTCGCGGGCGTCGCGGCGCACGCCATGATGCCACTCACGTCACCGCTCACGGCCGCCGTGGGTCTCTTCTTGACCATGAGCGCTCACCTCGGGGGCTGGCCGGTCATAGAGGGCGGCAGCGCGGTACTCGTGGACGCGCTCCTCGCCGAGCTCGACGACGCGGGTGGTGTCGCCCACCTCAATCGGCCGATTACGTCGCCGAAGGACCTACCCGATTCGCGCGTCACGCTCTTTGACACCTCACCGAGGACGATGGTTGAGGTAATGGGTGGGCGAGTGAGCGCACGCTATCGCCGAGGTGTCGATCACTATCGCAGTGGTCCGGGCGTCTGCAAGGTCGACTGGGCACTTGACGGGCCCGTGCCCTGGCGCGCGCCGGTGTGTTCGCGCGCGGCGACGCTCCATCTGGGCGGCTCCTTCGAGGAGATCGCGGGCGCGGAGGCCGACGTCGCGGCCGGGCGCCACCCCGAGCGGCCCTACTGCATCGTGGTGCAGCCCAGTGTGGTGGATCCGACGCGAGCGCCGGAGGGTAAGTCAACGCTGTGGGCGTACTGCCACGTCCCGAACGGCTCGGACGTCGACATGACCTCGCGCATCGAGGATCAGATAGAGCGCTTCGCGCCGGGCTTTCGCGACTTGATTCTGGCCCGTTCGACGATGACCGCCATGGATGAGCAGCGATACAACGCCAACTACCTCGGTGGGGATATCAACGGCGGCGCCGCAACCTTGCGCCAGACCGTCTTTCGACCAATGATTCGTTGGAACCCGTACCGCACCGGTACGCCGGGGCTCTACTTGTGCTCGGCATCGACGCCGCCCGGTGGTGGCGTGCACGGGATGTGTGGCGCCGGCGCGGCGCGTGCGGCGCTGCGCGACTTAGAACGAACTCAATGACCCGAAGAGAAGTCCACGTCTGTGGTCGCCACGGTGCCCGCGGTGCGACCCGGCGCGTCTTGGTAGGTCCAATACATGTTGGTGTGGGCGATCACGAGATCCGGCGAAGGCATTCCCCACTGCGTGTTGTCTTCGGTCGTGTGTGCGTCGCTGACCAATGTCGCGTCGTAGCCCCGCGCAAACGCGCCGTGCAAGGTGGAGCGAATGCAGGCGTCGGTCTGGGCACCGGTGACGACGAGTTTCCCCACGCCGAGGTCGGACAACACACTTTCTAAGGTCGTGTCCTCGAACGCGTCACCGTAGTTCTTCGCGACGAGCGGCTCCGCGTCGCTCGGGTCGAGTTCGGGGACGATCCTCCACGGGTCGCTGTCAATCGCGAGGTCGTCGTCGGAGTGTTGGACCCAGATAACGGGCACACCTTCGTCGCGAGCCCTGTGGACGAGGTGGTCGATGTTCGCGACGACCGCGTCTCGTTGGTGCGCCCCTTCGACGACGCCGTTCTGTACGTCAATGACGATCAGCGCGGTGTTCGGGCGGTCCTTCAGCGTGGTCATGGTTTCACCTCTTTTACCTAAGTGTCACGTGAGGATTCAGCGTAGACCCGACCGGTGACACCGGACGTGTCGCCACGCCGCTGTATCGCGTTGCGACCTAGAACCAGGTCGTCGAGAGCCAAATAGCGACGCCGGCGAGGACGAACAACACGATATTGAGACCAATCAGTTTGACTTCGCCTCGACTGACGTGCAGCGAGATTGCTCCGATTTGCACCACGACGAGCCCGATGGCCGCCGCCAGTGCGAAGCCCGGAGCGACACCGGTGAGTGGAGGAAGGATCAAGCCGACCGCACCGAGGACCTCAAGGGTGCCAATCAGCCGCACGAGTTTCAACGGCACGGTATCGATCCAGCCCATCATCGGTCGAAGTTGATCTTTGGACCGGACAACTTTGATTGCTCCCGAGTAGAGGTAGAGCAATGCCAGTAACGCGGCGACAATCCAGTACGCGATCTTCATGGAGCACTCCTCACGTCGCTGCTTGTCTACGCTGCCAAATCTCGAAGTGGAAGGTGACGCCACTTTCGACGTGGGGATCCGCCTCGCTCTGAGACTCAAACGCATCTGAGAATGTCGGGAAGAACTTGGTGCAGTGATAGTCGCCACCAACGCGTGTGAGAAACAACTGATCGGCCCTCGAAAGGGTCTGCGCAAAGAGTGCCGCGCCGCCGATGACCCACACGAGATCGTGGCCGTGCTGATCGAGAAAGTCAGCCGCGTCGGGGACGCCCACAAATCCTGGCTTCAACTCGCCCGAGTCGGGGCGAGCCACGACGAAGTTCTCCCGGTCGTGGAGCGGACTGTCGAACTCCTTGTACGTCCCGTAGCCCATGAGGATGATGCCCTTGGACGTCTGGTCGCGAAAGTACTGTGCGTCCGTAGGAATCTTGCCCTGCCAGGGAATACCTCCGTCGTTGGCGACGCCCAACGCCTCGTCGACCGCGGCGATTAGGTTCAGCACGCGCGCGGCATCTCAGTTGGCCTCACTGATGGTCGAGTAAGTCTTGGAGGTGCTTCGCGAACGGTTCGTACGTCCACGATCCGTCGTAGCGGGCGCCGTTGACAAAGAAGGTCGGCGTACCGTTCGCGCCGCTACGAATGGCACCTTCGAAGTCCGCCTCGACGCGTTGGCGCGGTGCCCCCGACGCGAGGTCCTTTGACACCTGGTCGACGTCGGCACCCACGTCGGTGACGTAGCGCAGCAGCGCGGCTTCTTCAAGATGTCGTTGGTTGGTATAGAGCGTGTCGTGCATCTCCCAGAACTTTCCCTGCAGCCCCGCGGCCTCGGCGACTTCGGCTGCCGCTTCGGCGTGGGGGTGCATGTCCGCGAGGGGAAAGTTCCGAAACACGAATCGGAGAGCGTCGCTGAAGGTTTCGCGTAGCTGTTCGACGATCGGGAACGCTTGGCCGCAGTAGGGGCACTGGTAGTCGCCGTATTCGACCAGCGTGAGTCGCGCGTCCTCGGGTCCAACCACGTGATCGTCGGAACCGACGGGGACAGAGAGACGTCCATCGCTCACGAGAGGGCCTCGACCGCGCGAAGTGCGCCGTCCGCACCTGGATTGACGCCGAGGGGCGACACCTCGCTCCAGGCGATCTTCTTGTCGCGATCGATGACGAAGAGCGCCCGCTCCGTGGTGCCGTCGTGTTCGCGGTAGACGCCGTATAGCTGCGCCACCGCGCCTTTGGGATTGAAATCCGCGAGCAGTGGAAACCCTATGTTTCGCTGCTCTTTATAGGCTTCGTGGCACCACGCGCCATCGACGGAGATGCCCAGTAACTGCGCCCCACGAGCGTGGAAGAGTTTGCTCGCCGCCGAGAAGACGGAGAGCTCGTCGCTGCAGACGGGGCTCCAGTCCGCGGGGTAGAAGATCAAGACCACGGGGCCGTCGAACTCAGCGAGCGCGACTCGTTGGTCGGGGGTGGCGAGCAACTCAAACTCTGGAGCGGGAGTTCCAACGTCGAGTGCCATCACAACCCTTCTCACCGCGCGGTCGCTCCGCCACTTCGACGGGAGTTCATCGAAAGTATAAGTCGCGTCCTCGCACATTGACCGGCCGGAACTCGCCGTGACCCGAGCCGTGCCCAAGGACGCTACGGATCACGCGGCGCTCACCCTCAGAGATCCAGGTGATTTGGTCATTCATCAGCCATCGACCGCGCCGGCGCTTACGGATGTGGTGACGTGACCGTCAAGATCCTCGCGACTTGATTGAGTTGACTCGGCACCACGTGCCACCACATCCAGCGGCCGCGTTTTTCACCTTCGATGAGTCCGGCCTCGGCGAGCACTCTCGTGTGGTGCGAGATCGTCGGCTGACTCTTTTCGAGCGGTCCCTCGAGAGCGCAACTGCACACCTCGGGCTCGGCGGCGATGAGTGAGAGCATCCGTAGACGAACGGGGTCGGCCAGCGCTCCGAAAATCGACGCCGCGTCCCGGGCCTCCGCATCGGACAGTGTGCTCTCGCTCAGGGGACTGCAGCACGCAACGACCGTGTCGTCAATGACGTCAAGTGCGTTTGTTCGGGGCATGCCACCACTTTAACATTGACAGTCATCAATGTGACGGCTAGGTTTGTACATTGACAACCATCAATGTAAAGGACGACCTATGTCACGGATCCAGTTGGCCCTCAACGTGTCGGACCTCGATGCAGCCATCGAGTTCTACTCCAAGTTCTTCAAATCCGAACCGGCGAAGGTTCGAGCGGGTTACGCGAACTTCGCCATTGACGAACCGCCATTGAAGCTCGTGCTCATCGCGAACGAGGGAGTGCCCGGTTCGATCAACCACCTCGGCGTCGAGGTCTTCTCCAGTGATGAGGTGATCGACGCGACGACGTACCTGAGCGGAGTTGGCTTGGCAACCAGGGTTGAAGAAGCGACGACGTGTTGCTTCGCGGTCCAGGACAAGGTATGGGTCGACGGCGTCGACGGCTCACCGTGGGAGGTCTACACCGTGCTCGACGACGCTCCCGCGTCGAACAGCAGTGAGGGCGATGGCACGTGCTGCTCGTCGCGCATCGCCGAGATGGCGTCGGCGTCTGACGCGACGAGCGCGTGTTGCTAGAGCGCTCGCCGTGGTGGAGGACTCTGTTCGCGGAGTATCTCGGCAGTCTCCTCTTAAGCGCCATCGTCATCGGATCAGGCATCGCCGCTCAGACGCTCTCGCCGCACGCGCGAGGACTTGAACTCTTAGAGAATGCGGCAGCGACCGGCGTCGGGCTCTACGTGCTCATAGTGACCTTCGGTCCAATCTCTGGCGCGCACTTCAACCCCGTCGTTTCGTTTGTGGATGCGGCGTTCCGCGGCATCTCGTGGCGTACGGCCTGGGGATACCTAGCCGCTCAAGTTTCTGGATGCGTGAGCGGCGCGCTGGTAGCGAACCTGATCTTCTCGAGGGCTGCGGTGTCGATGTCGACGGACCATCGAGCCACGCTCGCGCACGGGTTCTCCGAGGTGGTGGCGACCGCCGGGCTCGTGCTCGTCATCTTCGCGCTGGCCAGAACCGGGCGCAGTTCCTTGGCCCCCGCCGCCGTTGGTGCCTACATCGCCGGCGCCTACTTCTTCACCAGTTCGACGAGTTTCGCCAATCCCGCGATCGTCGTCGGGCGCATGTTCTCGAACACCTTCGCCGGCATTGCGCCCGCCTCAACGCCGTTGTTCGTTGGGGCGGAAGTAGTGGGGGGAGTGGTTGGCTTCGGTCTCATCAAACTTCTCTACCCCGGAATTACCGCTCGGGCGGCTTCGACGGTGACCGTGGCTCACGAGGCGCTTGAGGGCGAAGGTCTGGCGTCGTGACCCTCGACGGTCGACCCGAGATACTTTTCCTCTGCGTACACAACGCCGGGCGCTCACAGATGGCCGCCGCGTTCGCTCGCGAACTGGGAGGCGGGCGAGTGGTGGTCTACTCGGCCGGCTCTGACCCCGGTGAGGTGTTGAACCCCGCCGTTGTCGAAGCGATGAAGGAAGTGGGTCTCGACATCTCGAACGAGTTACCGAAGAAGCTGACCGATGAAATGGGACGTCGCTCCGACGTGATCGTGACGATGGGCTGTGGCGACGCGTGCCCGGTGTACCTCGGCACGCGCTACGTGGACTGGGAACTGCGCGACCCTGCTGGCCAGAGCGTGGAGGAAGTTCGAGCAATTAGGGACGAGATTCGCAGACGCGTGGGAAGTTTGATCGGGGAGCTTCTAGTTTGAGTTCCACTCGCAATCAATGGTGGTTTTGAGAAGAAAAGACGCAAATGGATAACGAACCCACCGGCGTCATCGCTGACCGGGTTGAGGGTTCGAGGACATCCACGCTGCGTTCGTTGGTGACCCTCGGAAACGACGAGCTCGGGCTTGAGTCGCGCTCAGATGACGATTTGATTTCATTGAGGTGCGTTCGGCGATCCCAGGCATACGGTACGGATGTGTCGAGGAATCGCCGTTTGTTTCGCTGGGGAATTGCACAGATCGCGATCATGACGCTGATTGTTGGGGTCATGGCGCTCCCCGCTGAAGCTGCTCACCCCAAGGCTCAGGTGCTGTCTACAACGGTTCCTGTGGGCGCCAACGGGCTCTGGGCGTTCACGCAGGCTCAAAGTACGAAGTCCGGGGGTCGACAGGCCGTGGACCTAACGACCGATGGCGGAAAACGATGGTCCATTGTCACCCCGCCAGGACTAAGTACGTTCGGGGGCTCGCACTGGATTTTTACGATCTACGCGCTGACGTCGAAACGTGCTTGGGTCGTCTACGGGGGAGTTGATGGTGGCCCGCAATGGCTGGATACGACGAGTGACGGCGGTCGGCACTGGACGACCGTCGGTGAGTTGCCTCCAAAGGGATGCACGTTGCAGTTCGTCTCAAACGAAGACGGAACGTGCACCGTGTACGCGGGAGCCATGGGATCGATGGGCATTGAAATTTTTCGGACGAGCAACGGTGGCCGAAGTTGGCGAAGCATCTTCAGTAGTTACATGACCGAAGCGTCATTGAACCGAAAGACGCCGCCCGGCTCCCTCCCATTTGAATGCGACAAGACCATCCCGTTTAACAGTTCCACCACAGGTTGGGCGCTCTTCGACTGCAACTACGACGACGCCACGCTGTACGAAACGATGGACGGCGGCGTGACGTGGGTGAGCAGAACAGTTCC